>OBXQ01000021.1_pt1 | contig 146219 bp, 177 predicted proteins | sample 1476641 | NCBI WGS metagenome assembly OBXQ01 (sample SAMEA2580174, study PRJEB22360) | human gut metagenome | biome: human gut; feature: human-associated habitat; material: faeces | place: Denmark | collected 2008/2010
GGGCCTGTGCTTTTTATTTTATCGAACCCCCCAGACCAGCAGGCTGGAGCGCCCCACCCGCCGGAACTCCACGCCATGGAAGTGGGGTTCCAGCAGGGCGGCCAGCTCCGCCCCGCTGTAGAGGCGCACGTCCCCCTCGCCGGACAGGGGGAGGAACAGGTTGGCCCCCCCCCTCAGCCCCGCCGGGGCCGTGCAGTCTCCCAGCAGGAGCACGCCGCCGGGCTGGAGCACCCGGGCAAACTCCGCCGCCGCCGCGCCCGGGTTGGGATAGTGGTGGAAAGAGTCGTTGCACAGCAGCACCTCAAACCGCCTGTTGGCAAAGGGCAGGCGCTCGGCGTCCCCCTGCACCAGCTCCACCGCGCCGCCCAGCTTTTCCCGGGCCACCGCCAGCATATTGGCCGACAGATCCAGCCCTGTCCGGGCGGTCTCCGGAAACCGGAGCCCCACCTCCCGCAGCAGCTCTCCCGTGCCGCAGCCCACGTCCAAAACCGAGCCGTGGGGAATCTGGGCAAGCTGCTCCAGCAACACCGGGTACAGCCCACGGGCATGGCTGCCGAAGCGGGCGGTGTCATAGGTCCAGGCCTGCCGGTCAAAGGCTCGGCCAGAGCGCGTTTTACAGTCGTTCATAGCACATTCTCCTTATTGAATTTTATTCATTGAATTTTGTTCACTCGAATGGGAATTTTTTGCCTCCGACGCGCGTCCCCGCGCTTCGGAGGCGTTGTTCAGTATTCCGGCTCCAGAATCCGGCCGGCATAGCGCCGGAGGAGCGCCACCCGCTCCTCCAGGGGCACCGCATGTTCCCCCAGCAGGCCGATCTGCCCGTGGAGCAGATAGCTGGCCGCCAGGGCCGGATGCTCCAGGCGCAGCTCTCCCCGTTGACAGGCGTCCTCCAGCTCCTCCGCCACATGGGGCGTCAGATAGGCGCAGATGCGCCAGTTTAGCTCCTCATGGATGCTCTGGTTCTCCGGCCGGTGGTAAAAGGCGTGGTAACGGGCGTTCTGCTCGGTCTCCAGCGTCAGCGCCGCCATGTCGTCCAGCCGCTGCCGGATCGTGCGGCTCCGGTCGTGGATGATGGGCAGCCCGGCGGCACAGCACTCCCGAACATACTGCTCCATGGCCTCCCGGAACAGCACCCGCTTGGAGTCAAAATAGCGGTAGCACAGCCCCTGCACCACCCCCATCCGCCTGGCGATGTCCGCCATGGAGGTGTCCTCATACCCCTTTTCCGCAAACAGCTCCATGGCCGTGTCCAGGATCTCCTGCCGCCGTACCTCCGGCGGCTTTGATATCCGCGCCATCCCATCACCTCATCCGCAGTATAGCACTCGATTGAACAAAAGTCAATGAATAAAATTCATTTTGAGAGAAGCCGCTTGAGGCCCGCCTCATCCAGCAGGTTGACCGTCTCAAGCCGCCCCCGGTAGAACACCGCCCAGTTGTTGAACACGCCGGGCAACTCCTTGGCCCTCTGCAGGCTGTCCACCGGGATCAGGGTCACCGGCGCGCCCCTCTCCCCGCAGAAGCGCTTCACCTGCTCCAGACTGGCGTGAATGTAGGGGCACTGCATGCCGTAATAGATGGTCAGCTCCTGCTCTGGGATCGTCCCCCGCCGGGCGGCATCCGTGAACCGGGGCGCGGTGCCGTCAAAGGAGAGGGCCAGCAGCTCATACCCTCCGGCGGCGGTGTCCACCACCTGAAAGCCGTATTTTTTCGCAAAGCTCTGGTCGGAGAGCCAGGCCTTCTGCTTCTGGGCGCCCAGCATGCAGACGCCCGACTTCCCCTTCGCTCCGGCGTCCGCCAGGCAGTACTCCATCAGCGCCCGCCCGTAGCCCTTTCCCTTGTACGCCCCCGCTGCCCACAGGCAGTACAAGTACAGGTAGTTGTCCCCCGTCACGGGGACCCAGGCGGTCTCCAGCGGGGCATACTCCACAAATACCGCCCCCTTCGCGTCCAGCTTTCGGAAGACATGCCCCTCCTCCAGCCGCCCGGCAAGCCAGCGGCGCTTGGCCTCCACCCCCGGATGGGGCTTCCTGCTGCGGATGATGCAGCACAGGTGCTCCCCGTCCAGGTTTTCCGGCGTCAGATTGATAAACTCTTTTTCCATAGTCCTCCCCCGGTTTAATTCCACCAAAAGTACCAGAGCTCCGACTTTGCCAGGCCGTCCGCCAGGATGCCGATCTGCTCCACGCCCTGATCCACAATGTCCGGGCAAAAGCCCTATTGCTCCAGCGTCAGGGCTATCGACTCCTCCCGGGCCATCGGGCGGGGTAATTGGCACTCCAGCGCGTCGTGGGTGACGGCGCAGGGTACCGCTCCATGCCGCTCCTGTCAGTACCGCGCCGCCGCCTGCTCCGGCGTGACGCCATGTACTCCCCCCTCCGGCTCCAGGTTCATCTGCAGGCATTCCAGCAGGGGATCGTCATCCCACATGGGTGCGAAATAGGTACAAGGACAGCCTAACAGCTCCATCATCGCCCGGGCCAACTCCGGGGGTGTCCGCTTTTCTTCCATCACTCCGGCTCTTTCTTCATACTCTCTCCGCCAACCGGGCGGCCCCCCACGTATTCCACCGCCGGTCCAGATAGGCCTTCATTCCGCGGTCATGACAGTTAAACAAAAAACGCCCCTCCTGACTCGGCTTCTTTTGAAGTGCCTCTCCCATGCGCCCCCCTTTGGTTTAGTATACCACATATCACTCAAATTTCCGACACCGTTAGCAAAAAAGAGGCAGAAACCAATTGGTTTCTGCCTCTTTTTGGTGGAGATAAGCGGGATCGAACCGCTGACCTCTTGAATGCCATTCAAGCGCTCTCCCGAACCACCGGGTATGCACCCTCTGATGGCTTGGGAAAGGGCTTGAATATCCCGCCCCGGCAATTGATGAGAGACAAATTGCAGTATAGCATGGAAGGTATATGTTGTCAACTGGCCATATCAAACTTTGATATGTACCCCTCGCCATGATTGTGGCAAGGGTGAGAGCTTATTGCGCCATAGGCAGTTCATAGGTATCGCATTCGTCGATGCTGTCGATACCGTTCAGGAACTGCTCCACATTGATGTTGAATTCAATCTTGATTCTATAGTCCCGGAACACCGAAACCTTCTTGATGATGTAGCCGCAGATCATTTTCTTGACCTCCATTGGGCTTTCATCGAAAATCTTGGACCAGGACACGATCCGGTTGAACTCGGCTTTCATCTCCTCGATCTTTGAGTTTCCATCATTCAGTTCCGCGGTAAGGGTCGTGATTCGTTCACTGGTGGACAGTACCTTCTGTCGGGTATCCTCCAGCATTTCAGTCAGCACATCTTGCGGCAGGGCGCTTTTCCCTTGAATCGCTTTCAGCACCTCGGCCTTGAGGGATTCATATTCCTTATTGGCCTTGGTGTTTTCGGCTCTGGCCCGCTGCAATTCCGAGCGTATCATTGCCATCTGCTTTTGAACCGCACTTCCCACAATCATGTCGTTGGAAGCTCCCTGCATCTTGTCGAAGACTTGATGCAGCACCTCGGTGACGATCCCGTCCAGAATGTGCATTGTGTATCCAGTCTGTCCTGTGCATTCCTGACGACGCCGGGTCTTGTTGTAGCATACATAGCGAATACGCTTTTTATGAACCGGCGTCCCATCCGCAAGGCGGGTGGTTGTCCCGTTGGTAGTGAGCACCAGCCGGCCTCCGCAGTGGCCGCAGAAGATGTTTCCGGAAAGCAGGGATTGGCCTGCGGTATTCAGCGGTACTGTGCGCCGCTCTTTCCGCTCATTGGTCCGCTCCAGCATCAGTTTCTGCGCCAGGTCGAATTGGTCTGGGGCGATGATCTGGAGGTCCTCAAAGGGACCGGCATAGGTTTCTCCGCTCCGAAGGATTCCCTTGTAGAGCGGGTTGTGCAGGATGCCCCCCACACTGGCGTCGTGCCAGTTTTGTCCCTTCCGGTTTTTGATCCCGTGGTCGTTGAGGAAGTTGGCAAGGCGCCATCTGCCGTAACCAGACGAAATGCAGAGGTCAAACATCATCCGGACGACTCTGGCCTCGTCCTCATCAATGACCAGCATGTACACCTCATGTTTGCGCTTGTTGAGGATGCCGCTCTTTTCCAGCCGGTACCCGTATGGTGCGTTTCCACCGCGGAATCGGCCTTCCTCTACCATCTGGCCAAGGGCCGTTTTGGTGCGCATCGAAGTTTTCTGGCTCTCTCCATCGGCCTGCCAGAAACGGATGTAGTTGGTCAGGCGGTCCGTGTGGGACTCAAACCGCTGCTCTCCTTCCTGTACGCTCCAGACGCGGACGCCCTTTTTAGTAAACCACTCCACAACGAAGGGGGTTTCATCTGACTTGCGGCCCAGTCGGTCGAACATGAAGACAAGCAGAATATCGAACTTGCCCTGCTCTGCATACTTCTTGATGAGCTGCAGTTTATCACGGTCATCGGCGCTGACTTTATAACCGGATACGCCAGTTTCCTGCTCCTCGCCCACGATGACCCAGCCCATTTTCGCCGCAAAATCGTGGCAGGCTTTTCTCTGCATAGGGATGTCTGCCTGGTTGTTTTCATCGTGATCGACCTGCTTGTTGGTGGAAACTCTGTATAAACAATAAACTCTTTCAGCCATTGATATCCGTCCTCTCATGTTTTTGTGTGAGAGGGCGGACACCCAATCATTCTATTCGATTATCAAGGTTCCCGGCTTTTGCCATACCCATTATCTCACACTACGGCCAGAATAGCCAGGGGAATTGATAATCTTTTTGGAGATAAATCTGCAGTAAATGGGCTGGTGTGTTGGGTTATCCTGTACTTTGCTCAAAGTTTTTGGGCCTCATCAGTCTGCCAAAAGCGAATGTAGTCAAGCATGCGTTCTGCATCAACGCCGTCTATGATCTCTCCCTCATAGACGCTCCAAACATGGATGCCCTTCTTGGTAAACCACTCTGCGATGAATGGGGTTTCGTTGAGATTGCGTCCCAGCCGGTCATACATAAAGACCAGCAGGATATCAAACTCACCCTGCTCAGCAGCCTTTCTAATGCGCTGTAACTTAACAAGGTCATCGGCGCTGACTTTATAGCCGGACACGCCGATCTCCTGCTCCTCGCCAACAATGTTCCAGCCTTTTTTCTCTGCAAAATCGTGGCAGGCGTTCTTCTGCATGAGAATGCTTTCCTGATCCTTACCTCTGTATAAGCAATAGACTCTTTCAGCCATTTTACTGACCATCCCTTCATCAAATCTTCTGAATGCAAGACCTTCAGCAAGTCGTTCTATTTCTGGGGCATTGCATAGGCGCTCAGGAGAGCCTGCTTTACTAATACAGCAACTTCAGGATTTTCTTTTTCTGCAAAGCAGAGAGTGACCTTATAGCCCTGAACCGAGATATGCATTTCAGGCTTTTCTTCGTCGATTCTGAGTACCCTGTTCATAGTAATCCTCCTAAAAATAAAGCATCGGCTATCCTAAAAAGATAGCCGATGCTTTTCAATTTCTAATTGTAACTGCTTAGTGGCGATAGTCCTTTTACAGAGTAGGTTCGATTGACTGCATACCGATTTCCTGTACTTGGACGATATCCAATGTTGGCAGAGCCTTCAGATAATTCTCTACATTCCAGTATTGGACCCCATTTTCCATCTGCGCATCTTCGCCGCGGTACAGGATATAGCGCCCATGGATGGGACCAAACCGCCGTTCCGTCCTCTGGCATTTATCCTCATCGACGAGGTGCCGGTATTGAAAGGGAACCTGTTTGCTGCTGTGTTTGATTTCAAAGATCTCACAGGAGTTTTCTTTCTGGTCATAGATGACCATGTCAAACTCGCCAGCCTCAAACTGCAGTTTGAAAACACGGTGATCCTTGTCGGCCGCCTTCATGGTTTCCAGCAGCACAATATCTTCCATCATCCGGCCACGGACTTCTTCAAGGATGCGGCCCGTGATCTGCGTTTTATCATATTCGCTGAGCGCCGAGAACTGCTCATCCTTTAACAAGGAATGGATAAGGGCCTGGGCCTGACAATATCGCATTCCAGGCTGTGTGAAGAGAATATGTTCCACTGGTTCAATTCCGGGGTCCGCCGATTCAATGGGACAATCCACAATCAACTCCAACGCGGTAAGATATTGCTTAATCTCTATGATGTGAGCAGTTGTGATACCGATGGACTGCTCCTCCTTGTTCCGGATATCCAGCAGTTCCATCAAACGCTGGGTGACCGCCTCTGTATCAATGGCATCCAGCGCCTCTGTGCGCTTTTCGGGGTCACGCTCTTTCCGCAGATTTGCGGCAGTGAGCCGCAGGTCATGGGAGAGAAGATCATCGGTCAGCACTGAGATCAGGAATCGGTGGTTCATATCCTCTATGATCCGGTTGATGGCGCTGGTCAGCTCTCCAGCTTCATACAGAGAGTACAGGTGGCGGAAATGCCCGCCCGACTCGTAGCAGGCCAGGGAGTGCTGGATGTTCTTGCAGATTGCCGTGTCGATGTATCTTCGGGTGGACTCGTCATCCCGGAAGGATGCATCCTGAGCATTCACATCTTCATCGTCAAAGGCCAGCTCTCCGGCGCGTAGTGTGCCGCCATATCGGATGTACTCATCAATGCTGTCGATCCCGAGCAGACGGCTATACTCCCGATATGGGATGAAGGTCGTGTGGATGGACTTGGCCCGGTCATACAATTCTTCATCCATTGCCAGCCAGAAGCCCAGGGAGTCCGTACCAGACAGGACGATCTTCATTCCCATGGTGGCGAACACATCGGAAAAGAGGGCAGCCGAGTCAATAAAGTCTTCCATCAGTGTGACCTCGTCGATGAACACATATCGGAATCCCGCGTTAAACAACTTCTTGAGATCCCGGTTCATCATCGCCATATTGTCAGTCCTGCGGGCTTTGATGTATGCGATACGGCTCAAGTCCTCCTTTGTCATTCTGCCAATGGCCTGACGGAGCATGGTGTTTTTTCCAGTCTGGAGCAGGCCAAAGAGCAGACACACGCGGTCATGACTTCTGCCGTGGAGGTACATCTCCAGTTGCTCAAAGCAGTCGCGTGAGGCCAGTGCCTTTGATTTCTGCGCAACGGCAGCCAGTTCTTTGCCGATGGTTATATCGGTTTCGACACCTGATATTGATATGCTTTTCGGGCTGCTTCCGCTCACTTATGCGTCACCTCCTCGCCAATCACGCCCTGATATGTTACCGCTTTCTCAATTCCATTCTTCCGCCAGAAGGAAGTCACGGATATTCCGGTGCTTGATCCCGTTCCTGCTCATGTCAAACTCGTCGAGGGATACGACATACTTGGGGAAATTGTCCTGGATGCCATCGTATGCACCGAACTCCCGTTTCACCGTATCTTCAGAGGCCAGCAGGTATGTTACCTGTACATAGAGTTTTTCTCCTCTTTTTTCACATACAAAGTCAATTTCTTTTTCTCCTGCTCTGCCTACTGTGACAACATAACCCCGTCGCAGCAGTTCCATGTAGACAATGTTTTCGAGGATCAGGTTGATGTCCTTCATGTTCCCGCCGAACACAGCCTCCCGAATACCGTGATCCGCAATATAATACTTTTCGTTGGAGGCCAGTATCTGCTTGCCCTGCAGGTCCTGGCGCTTTACCTGATAGAAGAGATATGCGTCACAGCAGTACCGCACATAGTTCAGGATGGTTTCTGCCGCGACAGTCCGCTGCTCATTTTTGAAAAACTTAGCCAGAGAGGACGCTGAGAAAACTGTTCCGACATTTGCGGTCATATACGCAATGATGCGCTCCAGCAAATCAATATCCCGAATCTTGTTCCGTTTTACGATATCTTTGAGCTGCACAGAATTGAATAGATCTGTGAGATACTGCCGGGAGGGTTCTTCCTCATACCGGAGGTTGGCCAGATAGGGCATTCCTCCGGCCAGCAGATATTTTTGAAAGCATTGCTGGATCGAATCGCTTGGTGCGATTGTGTGGTACAGTTCCAGGAATTCAGCGAAGGAGAATGGGTAAATCACAAACTCCACATACCGTCCGCCAATATAAGTGGCCAGTTCACCGGACAGCAGTTTTGCGTTGGAGCCCGTAATGTAGATATCGCAGTCCAGCGCCACTCGCAAAGAATTGACGCACTTTTCCCAGCCCTCTACTTCCTGGATCTCGTCAAAAAACAGATACGCTTTTCCCTCGATGCCCTCTGCCCGTTTTATGATCTCATCATGCAGAGCCGTTGCGGTCTGCAGATGGGAGTACCGCATATCTTCAAAATTGATTGAGATCATCTGAGACGGGGCAACACCAGCCTCCGCCAGTTCCTCTTTGATCAGTTCCAGCATCACCGACTTACCGGAGCGGCGAATGCCGGTCATTACCTTAATCAGTTCGCCCCCAATGAAGGGACGGATGCGGTTCATATACAGTTCTCGTTTGATCATGATTGGAGCGCCTCCTTTCTATCGTTGACCTCAGTATATCCCATTTACAACTGAAAATCAACTGATATAATCTAATTTTATCAGTTATAACTTATAAAATTAGTCGTATGTTGGCGCAAACACTGTACACAGCTTTTCAATTTCTCTCAAAGAAGCCCCCGAATGCACTCACTTTCCAGTTCAACGATGTCGCCTATCGGTATCCTTAAGCCATCAGCCAGAATCAATACCTGATCCGCCTCATGGATTCTTTTCAGCCTCCCGGTTGATACGATATACCGGCCGCCGTCTTTCTTCTCGTCAGGCTGGAACCAGGTCGCCGTGATTTCCGGCCGCTCTTTGATCCGCTCCAATAGCAGTTGCTGTTTTAAGTCCAAGGCTGCCCTTGCGTCCTCATCCAACTCCATGCGCTGGTCAGTCAGCCGGGCCGTTTCCGCAAGGGCGGCGCTGTGGCCGGACAGGGCCGCGAAGGGCGCAAACTGAGCCGCACGATCTGAGAGCGGCATCCTCGGGTGCTTGGCTGAGGTAGGGTGCGGCAGGTTGATGATATCATCATATGGTCCGGTCATGCTTTGTGGCCTCCGATTTGGGTGTTTCTCTCCTTGGCTGTGGCGCCGTCCTCCAGATTCAGCCCTTTGAGGATGGCGTTCTTGCCAAAACGCTTTTTGATGCCCAGCATGGTTTCCTGGAGTTTTCTCTCCCGTGCGTGGGCGGCGTCAGCCTCTTTTTTCTGCTTTTCCTTTGCAGAGTAGTCGGTAAACAGGTCGATCTGCTCCGGCAGATCCTCCGGCACAGAAGACTCGTCCAGCAGGTGATTGGCACAGAGGGTCAGCCGGCGGGCCAGCAGGGTTTTATCTACAATCCGGTCATACAGGCTGGTGGCTGCCTTGAGCAGCTCCTCGCCGGAGGAGGTATATCCGTCCAGATTGACTGTACCATGAGCATGCTTGGGAATTTTGCGCCCATAACGGTCTGTGGTGACCTCTCCGGTGTAGGCTGTACCCTTGAGGTTTTCGATGTCATAGCCGACCGTGAGAACCAATTGGTTGGTCGCAAGCCGTTTATCTACCAATTCCAGCGCCAGTGCATCGGCCATCTCCTGGATGACCAGCCTTGCCTTTTCAAATGGGTATGGGTACTGCAGGATCTGCCCGGAGACGATGCTCTTGTTTTCTGGTTTGTATGCCTTAATGTCCGCAATGGTGCAGGGTTCCCAGCCCCAGGCATGGTCGATGAGCAGTTCCGCATTGACACCAAACAGTTTATAGAGCAGTTCCTCGTTGTGGTAGTCCGTGGATTTGCCGATGGAGCACCGGGCAATATCTCCCATGGTGTACAGGCCGTGTGCCTCCAGCTTGGCGGCATAGCCTTTTCCAACCCTCCAGAAGTCGGTGAGCGGACGGTGGGTCCAGAAGGAGCGGCGATAGCCCATCTCATCCAGTTCTGCGATGCGGACGCCGTATTCATCGGCGGGGACATGCTTCGCGCCAATGTCCATGGCGACCTTGGCCAGATACAGATTCGTCCCAATGCCCGCAGCAGCAGTGATACCGGTCGTCTGCAGAATGTCGAGGATGATTTTCCGGGCAAATTCACGGGCCGACAGATGGTAGGTCTGCAGGTAGCTGGTGGCGTCGATGAACACCTCATCGATGCTGTATGGGTAGATGTCCTCCGGCGCCACATGCTTGAGGTAAACGCTGTAGACGCGGGTGCTCCAGTCAATATAGTGGGCCATCCGGGGTGGAGCCACGATATAGTCGAGGGCCAGGGAAGGATTTCGCCGTACCTCCGGGTCGTGAGAGGAAGCGCCGGTGAACTGCCGGCCAGGGGTATTCCGCTGCCGTTGGTTATTGACCTCCTTGACCCGTTGGATCACCTCAAACAACCTGGCCCGGCCGGAAATGCCATAAGCCTTCAGGGAAGGTGTGACCGCCAGACAGATGGTCTTTTCAGTGCGGCTCAGGTCCGCCACCACGAGGTTGGTGTCCAGTGGATTCAGCCCACGCTCGATGCACTCCACACTTGCGTAAAACGATTTTAGATCACAGCAAATGTAGGTTCGCTCCTTCATGCTTCGGTCACCCCTTCCTCTTTATCTTCCAACACATTTTCAAAGTCATTATAGCACATTTGTTCTGGTCGTTCTATTGTGAAAAAACACCATCTTGTACCCATTGGAAAACCAGCACAGAATGCTGTGATTCCTAAAGCGATATGCCTCCATCTTTCTGCCGCAACTGTAAAAGAGAGCCGCCAGTCTGGAAACCGGCGGCTCTCTTTTGTCAGTCATTCTTTCTCTCTGCTTGTTCCTCCAAGGCAAGGAAATGGTCGAAGTCGCTTTCAAACATGCGATCCTGCACAATCCGGTATTTTTCAAACTCGCTCTCTGCGAAGGCTTTGGCGATCTCATGCGTCACCCGGCCGGTGTCGTGGAGGATCTCATGCTCATTGAATTCCAGGAAGCGATTCAGCCGCTGTGACCAGTCCTGCATGGTCATAGGGATATGGCGGCCTGCCTGGTATTCCGCATAGTCCAGGTACATGGTCACAATGCGTTCCAGCGCCTGCAGTTCCTCTCTGGAAAGATAGTTTTTAGCAATGGACACATCATACTTCTGTATTTTTCCGTTTGGATACTGCTCCCAGGAAGTTAAGCCCATGTGAGGTTTTTCAGCGTTGGCTCGCTCCACGATCAACTCCGCCGCAGTATGACGGTGGATCGCCCAGTGGAGTTTGTTCTGTACCTCGGAAAAAAACAGGCGTGTGGTTTTGGCTGATTTATCATAATCCAGAGCCGTGGCGTAGATGTCGGTGATCTTTTGGTAGAACTTGCGTTCAGACATCCGAATCTCCCGGATCTGCTCCAGAAGGTGGTCGAAGTATTCCTTGGTAAGTACACTACCCCCGTTTTTCAACCGGTCACTGTCCATGGCCCAGCCCTGAATAGTGTAGTCCTTAACGATGGTATTGGCCCACTTGCGGAACTGGACCGCCCGGTCATTGTTGACCTTGAATCCAACCGCAATGATCATCTGCAGATTGTAGTGCTTCACCTGGCGGCTAACCTGACGGGAGCCCTCAGTTTGAACTATCCGGAAATTCCGGATAGTTGCCTCATCTGTCAGCTCACCATCCTCATAGATCTTCTGGATGTGCTCATTGATTGTCCGAACATCCACATCATAGAGGGCCGACATCATCTTCTGGGTCAGCCAGATATTCTCATCCTCATAGCGCATTTCCATGCTCTCTGTACTGTCACCGGTAGCGGCCACAAAGGTCAGGTATTCCGCTGCGCTGGATCGGATCGCCTGTTCTTGTTTATCGTTCCGCACTGCGACGCCTTCTTTCTTCTGTATCAATTCCATATTGGGCCAGCAGTTTCCGAGCTTCGGCTTCTCCCTCCGGTGTGATGAGGGCGGGATAGGTTCGCCCGGCAGCGTTGATCAGCCCTTCCTCTGAAAGTTTGTCCAGCAGGTCGTGGTCATAGCCCTTCCAGCATCGGCGGACAAGGGGATACTTTTCCAGTTCCTTCTTCTTGACCGCCCGCATTTCCGGTGTATCCCGTTCCTCCCAGGAGGTCAGGTACATCAGCATGAGGGTCAATTCCCGAATGGTTTTCTTCTGTTTTTCCGGCATTAGCCTGTCCTCCAATCTTTTTGACTTACTACCATCATATCACAGGACGGGCTGTTCGTCTATTCCACAATCATTCCGGGATATACATCGGGCCACTCCGTATGCGTCATTACTCCGCTGCTGGGAGCGCAGTGGGCGAGAACGCAGTCCGCTGTCCAGTTGACCCATTCCGAGTTCACCAGAGCCTTTTGGTATTCCTCAGTCCAGCCACGGACTGTATTATGGACTTATTACATCATCATTCCTGTACATATTTCTTCGCCTGTTTCATCTTCCGCACCCATCATTCCTATAAAAGAGGACTCCATATACTCGTCATAAGCCCGTGCGTATCTCTCGTACTTCTCACCGCCGGTTTCTTTCAGAACGGTTTCATCAAATGTCCATAAAGGGTAGGAGCAGAACCCACTTTCTTTGTAGAGCCCAGTATCTTTAGCAAATCCACGATTGAGCAGCTGCGGCGCAAAGGGACAGTTGTTTATATCGACATATGCACTGTTTTTCAAGCCAATAAATTCTCCAAAAGATTTTGTAAGAATAGCGAACTGTTCTTTCTCATCTGCTCCTTGGATAGGCATATCAAGAACAATCGCAAGGCCAGGCAGTTCTTTGCCCATAAAATCATAAACCGTGTACAATTCCACCCTCGGCTCCAATATAATGGGTGTCTCAAAATAATCTTTAATTTCAAATGTCATTTTTTCCTCCTGATAACAAAATATCACCTATGCTCTACCATATATGTAAAATCGCTTTTTCCCCTTTGTGTAGCCTATCTCTTTGCTCTTTTGGCGTCTTCCAATCCGTTCAGAATAAAAGACCAGGGAATGCTGGTTACCCACTCCCTGATCCATTGCGATTAAAAACCCAGTTCAGATATCTTTTCCCACTGGAGGATGTATTTCTGATCTATGATTCGATTCTCATGGTAATGGCCGAAAAACCAGTAAGCGAATTTACACCGCTGGCTGACCATTTCAAGAAAGTCCGTCAGTTCATCCGTTCCATAGGATGGATTGATCTTCTGCACCACACCGCTGGGAGCGCAGTGGGTGAGAACACAGTCTACCGTCCAGTTGACCCGTTCCAAGTTTGCCAGGGCTTCTTGATATTCTGCTTGGCTGGGCATTTCTTCGGCCCACCAGCTTACCCCCTTGACCCGAAACATGGACCGCATCCGACGCATCAGCCAATACCGGTGTTCGAAGTCCGGATCGGCTGGATCGAGAATTCCATCCTGAATATCATGGGAGGCCGCACCGCCCATTGTGAACCAGGTGAGGCCGCCGAAGTCGAAGACCTGTCCCCGCATAAGGTGCAGGATATGCTCCCGCACCACATGGACCCGTCCGCCATTCCATTCTTTTTCTGGTAGAGTGTTCAGCAAGTCAAAATTCTCATGGTTCCCATCCACGAACAGGGTGGTGAAGGGCTTCTTGTTCAGCCAGTCCAACCAATATTGATCTTTCTGGCTTCCATCCCACAGTCCTCCAAAATCACCCGCGATGACCACATAGTCCTCCCAGATCATCTCCTTCTGCTGTGGGAAGTATTTGCTCCCAAAGCGTTGGAAGTCGCCGTGAGTATCACCCGTAATATAAATTGCCATTCCATCGCACCTCGATTTACAGGGTCATTTGCTGCTGCCCTGGCAGTGGGGAGCTAATTTCTGCATCGGTTGCCGTGCGGACACCAAGACCGTTTCTGGTTTTCGTTGTCACCAGCAGGCCATCTTGAACAAGCTGCTCCATCAGTTCGCCCACGAAGCGGTTGGCAAGATTATGCTTGCCTTCTTTATCACAGAGCCTGTGTACAGAGAACTTTTGAGCGACATTTAAAGCAACCGGGCCTGTGATATACAGGTTTTTCCGTTTTGTCCGGCACCGTTCCAGAATTTCATGTGTGATCTCCTCGCGCTTGGTCTCCAACTGTGCCAGATATTCCTCATCGGTAATATCCCAATACCTCTCGTAGCAGTCGAAGCCATAGCAGCAGAACGATTTCGCATCCTTCAGTAGTTCTTGGATGGCTGGGATCTCGTCCATCTCTATAATACCACTAAAGTTCATCGGATGCAGGTATAACTCCTGCCAGCCTTTCGTAACGGTATCAGATGTGCTGTCCCCACCGGGCTGTAGATCCCAGCCCACACTCTGGAACAGGCTGCGGCTTTCTTCATGAAATTTGGCGGCGTCAGTCTCAGCCGGCCAGCCGGAATCGAACTGATAGCGGCTGCGAATCCGGAAGTAAACTTTTCGGTACTCCACTCTTGCTTCACCTCGTTTTCCTATTCCAAGTGCTTTTTCAAACAATACCACAAGTAAGGCGGCAACATCTATTCACCAATACCAACAGAATAAATGTTCATAAATTGACCTATTCTACCGATATCCTTCCGCCAGACCGACGCTGACCCCAAGCGCCCAGTCAATCTGTTTCATCTCGGAGGTGTCTAATGCTCCAACGCGCTCTCTGAGCCTGGACTTATCAATAGTGCGAAGTTGCTCCAAAAGGATAACGGAACCACAGCTCAATCCATTCGCTTGCCTATTCAAACAAACATGTGTAGGCAGCCGCGGTTTTCCCATCTTGCTGGTGATGGGGGCTGCGATCACTGTGGGGCTGTGGCGGTTGCCCACATTGTTCTGCAGAATGAGTACCGGACGGATACCACCTTGCTCAGACCCGATGACTGGCCGCAGGTCAGCATAGTAAATGTCACCACGGCTGATTTCCTGTCTGCAATATGTTTTCACAGAATACACCTCCTCAGCATATTGGGCTTAATATCACAAAAATAGGGACCGCCTCCGCATCTCCCGCATCTGGTTGGAATGGCTGCTCATACGGCATGTTCCGGTCAGTAAACGGGTTTTGGACAGAAGCGATCCCCATAGCTTCTGATATTAAGACTTCACATTTGTGTTGTCTTCTGCTGCGCTCGTATTCGACACTACTTCCCCAAGCGCAAAAGCCTGCGCCACTGGCGCTGGCTCCGTAGGGCGACCATCTGAACCGCGGCTGGCTTCACCGCGTCATGGGACTCTCACCCCCGGCAGGATCTCTGTCGGCCGCCCTCATTGCTTGATCCCCATTTCGGTGGGGGCTGTGACTGGACGGAAGTATCATTATCCCTGGCGGAGTCATTGCGATACAGCTTGCCACAGGCTGTTTTTTGGACGGATGGACCCGCTTGGCACCTTATTTGGCCGTCGTTGATAGAGGGGAAATCCGGCAGGCTGTCATAACCGAACAAAAATGTATAGGTGACTTCGTTTGCAGCCTGTACCAGAACCTCTACAGGTGGTTTTCGCGCATCCTCCAGCGTCGCTTGCCCCTGTCCAGCAGGGGCCCCGTCAGGAAAGTATTCAGACAATCGGATATTCGGTTTTCAAGGAACAAGTGAGAAGCATTTCCTTCTCGCTTGTATAGGGGAAGATGTCGGCATTTTAATAACCCTCCAATTTCAATTTTCTAAAAGTTTTTTCAAAGACTTGAGAATACGGACTTTCCGTTTATGCACTGCAGGCTGTGAAACGCCAATCTCTCTTGCATAGTCAAGTTCACTTTGTCCCTTAAAAAACAACCCCTGTACCAATGCCTGATCCGCAGCAGGCAACGCTGAGATCGCTTGGTACAGGGCCTCTTTCTTCATTTGTTCAAGGATGATGTGTTCCGGGGTGTTGATAGCGTCAATAAACTCCCGGAAATTTTCATAGGCGCCATCCTGACTTCCGATCATCCCACTCGTCTGGATCTCATGGTCAAAAAAGCTCTGATCGTTGTCCTTGATATTCCACCGTGTTCTGCAGTAAGTACGATAGACCTCCTCTGTCACTATGACTTCCTCATATTCCTGAGTGCAGGTGTTAAAAACAATAAGGGTAAACTTCCCGTTGGATTCCATGTGCCTTTCCTCCAAATTTCAAGATTTTGATGGCGAATCAAAATCTTGAAATCAGGGGTACTTGGCGATATAAGCCTCCCAGCCCATGCCGGCCCTCCCAGTGCCGGGCAGAAAAATAGCCGGGGACGCATTTCTGCATCCCCGGCCGATCCCCGCCGCCATATTGCGGCAGGAATACAGAGGGCCGGGACACTTTACAGCGTCCCGGCCCTTGTCAGCTGGTCCTATTCATTTTTGTGCATACCTGCCACTGTACTGAGTATAGCAGAGGCAAAGTCGGAAGGGAGTAGGGATTTCGTCGGTTTTTTATCGGGAATCAGTCGGGATAAAGTCGGGGCATCTCCAATTCTTCCTGAAGTTCCGGCACAGCATAACCAAAAAGGCAGAGGGACAATAAGAAGATCGCCTCGCGCTTCCGGTCATAGAATACGCTTCGCTCCATATTCAGCTCATCCAGCAGATCCCTTTCTGTGCTGTTGAAACGGTGGATAAATTGTTTGGTCAGGATCTCATAGTAAAGTTCACCCCGGTCAGGGTATCGTTTCAAGCGGAGAAGGGCACGGTCGATTACATCCACCAGCATTCGGTTTTCTATCACACAGCAGACCCGTTCCTCAAACTCCTGCAGGTCCATATCCGGGGCGAAGCTCTGCAGATAGATAAGCCCGGTATCAGCGTCCTGAGCGCCCAGCTCCCAGGCATACTCATGCAGTTCCTCCACCCGCTCACTGAGGACCCACACCACATCCCGGTAGATTTTCAAAATCAGCTTTACCCGATGATAGGCCAGCTGGCTGTCAAATCCAAGGGTCGCCATCTGCCTTTTACATTTCTGCACAGTGGAGCTTTCTTTTCTCATGCCATTCTCCTCCTCCCATGTTCGCTAAACTGCGAACAAAATGCATACAACAAAGCCTGTGAACATTGGTGCGGCTGCGCCCCTCTCTTTAGGAGGGGGGCTTGCCGTACCAACCTTATATGAGATTGCGTGTTTCCAACCGAATACGCATGGCCTGCTTGGAGACTTGGAAGATCTGAGCCATTTCCGCAACCAGCTGCTCATTGCTTCTGCCTGCACGCAAACGGTAAAAACTTCTTTTGATTTGCGGCAGGGGCATGAGGAGAGCCGTAGCCAAGGCATCCGCCTGCCATTCGACCAGACCGTGGCTTTCATCCAAAGATGTTTTTCCTTCATAGGCAGCCACATCGCCTGTGCCGGAGTACAGCTTCTGGTGCAGGACCCAGTGCCCCAATTCGTGAGCACAGGTGAACCGCAGCCTGCCGAGGAGCCTGTCCACACAAAGCCGCTCCTCCACCAGGATCGTTCCGGCCTTGACTGCAATCAGGCGGTAGCGTTTTTCATCTTGGTCATATAAAATGGCCGCTCCTTCATCAAAAATCGTTTCCCCAAGGATGCTCCCGTTTTTGCGTAGGCAATGATATTCCAGAGTTAGATCAAACTTGGTCTCTATGATAGTTTCAATGGGAACTGCCTGGGGAGGCCCGTCCAACAAAACGGGATCATACTCTTGCAGGATCTTCCGTCCAATGGTTTCAATTGCGTCCAATCGATACTTTGGTACAGACAAGAAAATCCCCCCTTAGTTCTGGCGGTTCTGCAGCATTTCCATAAATGCTTTCCATTCCTCATCGGTAGCATCTACTTCCTTTGCCACTCTCAATGCTGCGCGGACGATGTCATGCTGGCGGATATAGTCAGGCAGATCGGCCGGAACTGTCTGCCTGGAATCTGCGGCCAGATCCAGCAGCATTTCATGCTCCTGCTTATCCAATTCCAGAAAAGAAGAGATCCGCTCTACAAACACTCCCTCTGGCGCCGGCCGGCGTCCCTGCTCAATATCACACAGGTACCCATTGGAGATACCGAGGTGTTTCGCGGTATCCCGGAGGTTTAATTTGGCCTCTTTGCGCCGTGTGCTGATGAAAGCTCCAAAGGTCACTGGTCTCCCTCCTTCATAGAGTTTCGCTGGTTTGCGAACATCTTGTATATATTATAACTGGCACATCCGTTCGATACAAGAACAAAAAAGAAAGCAGGGGCCAGGTGTTAAAATTCCATAACACCTGGCCCCTGCTTTAGAGAAACCTGTGGGCGATCCGCTTCATTTCTTCTATACACTCTTGGGGTGCTATGATCTGAATCCCGCCCATAAATTTGAATACCCAGCCGTAAAAGGTGCCGCTTGGGTCGACTTCAATGTTTGCCGTAAAGTGTTCCTCGTCATATGTACGGGTTGGCACAGCTTCTCCATAGTGGTCTATGATGGTTTTCATCAGCTTGTTCTCACAGAGCAGTTCAACAGAAACTGTGCGGTCAGCAGCAAACATATCAACGATCTTGTTGGTGTAGCCCGCCACATCAAAGTCTTCATCGGGGGTAAAGCCGGAGGGAAGTATCTTGATCCCTGACAGGCGGTCTACTCGGAAATGAGCCATCCGCTGGTGTTTGTGAGAAAAGCCGATCAGGTAATAGTGGTCATTCTTCCATTCCAAAGCGTAAGGGTCCAGTTTATAGAGATAACCGCCATGTTTGAGAACTCGTTTTTTCTCGGGCGTATATTCGTAATACTGGAACTGGATCTGTCGCTTCTCCAAGATCGCCGTTTGGATGGCATCAATGATGTAATAGACTTGCTCATTGTCCGGTTTCACCCGGCTGGACAGGCTGGCGAGCTGCCGAAGCTGCTCTGCCTGATGTGTGCTGGTCAGGCGGCATAATTTCTGTACCAGTTCCTCAGATTTCTTGGCAGAAATGATCTTCGAGGATGCTACTGCGTCTGTCAGCATTTTCAGTTCTGGATACTCAAACAAGCGGCTTCCCATAAAATATTGGTTTTGGGTACTTTTGACCACCACAATATCAATTCCTGCATCGATCAGAGCATTGGTATCCGCGTAAACAGTCTGTCGCACTGCCTGAATTCCTTTTCCATTCAGATGGGCAATGATGTCAGATACTGTGGCGGGATGGTTTTCATCGGTCCGCTCATAGAGAAACCGGAGCAATTCCAGTATCCGCATATTTGTTGAATTCTGCATACTTCACCTCCTCGATTTTCGAAATGGCCTATTTTGTCTGGTGACCAGTCCCAAAGACCAGGAACAGGGCAACAGCACAGAGAAGCAGTCCAATCCAATTTCGATCCATAATCAGCTTGATTACCGCCACAAGCAGCAGCCCGCCCACCAGGAGCACAACGCCGTTCATTCAGCGGCCTCCCGAGGCATAGTTCCCCATGTGGATGTCCAGCACCTCTCTGGGCGGCTGGATCAGGGCGTCCTCATACTGGCACTTCCACTGGATCTCCCGGCACATCTGGCCATCCGCCACGCCGTCTATGGTTTCCCCATCCTGAATGGGGTTATCATGCTCCAATATGTACGATGCCACATTGTAGGCGTGGTTTACCACCCAGTTGGGGTCCATGCCGTGGAAGTGGTACTGGAGGTCGGGCAGGAACAGGGTGCTCATGCCCACCGTGTCGATGAGCATATCCTCGGTGCCCTCAATGTTAAAGAAGCGGACATTGACGCCAAATCGGATGAACCGATCCGAGCCTTTGATCTGATGGGAGCGCACATCCTCCGCCAGAAACAGCTTGCCGCAATTCTGGAAATAGAACGCCTCACAGGTGGGGTACAGCTCCGCCAGAGCCTCCAGAAAGTCGGCATCCAGGTTGGCACGCTCCAACGCCGGAAGCGCCGCAGCCAGCATATCGGTGGCCACCACCTGATATTTGCACTCCCGGAAGATCCGGTCCCGGTCCTCCTGGCAGTCCCACATCTGGCTCATGAGGAAGGCGTCGAAGCCTTTGCCCTTGAACCTGTCACATTTCATCACCATCAGCTGTACCGGGCATTTGCCGTCCTTGAATTCCGCGATATGCTCCTGTGCGGCAAAGCCGGCCATTTGCTTATCATAACAGAAGCACTCTGTTGATCCGATGTGTTTCTCTATCACAGCGGTCATGGTTTCTTTGTCCGGCATGTCCACCGGTTCTTTAAACAACATCTGAATGAGATAGGGGCCTCCGGGCTGGGGACCCTTTTTATCATCCAGGTTTTGCTGGAAAAGTTGATTGCTCATTTGGTTTCCTCCTTCTTCTCCGGGAACAGCTTCCACCGGAACTCCAACTCTTTCTGGACAAACTCTTTCGGCAGGCTGCGGGGGTTGGCGATGAGATACCATACCCGAAAGGTGCGCTTCTCCGGGTCTGTTTCCTGCCGGTAGAGCTGATAGCCCGCCTCATCCTCCTGTGTCCACTGTCCTGCCTGCCGCTTGGCCTGCACAAAGGGTTCCACCACCTGGTCCAGTTCCTCTTTGGTGCGGCTTGAGGCCCAGGCATGATCCACATCCTTGGCATGGGACTGGTAGAACAGCAACTTTCCGGTATGGGTCTTCGCCTTGCACTCCGGCGTTCCGCGCAATTCTGCCTGACGGCGGTACTCCTCCATCTGCTCCGCCGTTCCGTACTGTTCCACCATCTGCTCCCGCACATAGATGAACCAGCTGTAGTCCTCCGCCTCGGTGAAGGGAGCGCAGACCGGCTGTAATGCCTCCACGGGGTCTGCCTCGAAGCGGTCGATGAAGTCGAGGTAGTGGGCTTTGATTAGGGGCAGAAAGGTGTCCAGCAGCCCGGTGTTCAGCCGCAGATCCTCTGTCAGCATCCGAAAGAACGAACCGCCTGTTGTCGGTTCTATTCTGAACGAGTAGAGGTAGTCATCTCCCTGCTTAATGATACAGCTGAAGCCCACCTCCACATTTCCATGATCGATTTCGTAGTCTATGTAGTTGTAGCGGCTCCGGTCAAACCAGATCTGATAGGTCAGCCCGTTTTTCATTTTCTTTTTGAAGTCGCCTTTTTTCAGCCGCTTCCAGCCCTTTTCCTCCAGGCCCAAGCCGTTCCACAAATAGTCCAGGGCCTCCTGAAATATATCAGCAGGGTGCTTTTGCTCCATCACATCCCCCTCCTAACTGCTTATGTCTGTTCCTCACTTTTCCTGATGGCATCTTCCATCTGTCTGCTGACGGTGTCCATGTAAAGATACACCCCGTCCCGGTCACAGTGGTACAGGTTGGAATAGCTGGTACTCTCATTGGGGTGGATGGGGTTGGGCTCCACCACCTCGGTGGCCTCCAGCAAACCGGCACCCAGCTCCGCCGCGGCGGCAAGGGCCTTTTTCAGCACCGCAAGTTGTCCATCGCTCCAAAGCCCCTCCAGATCTTCTTGCACCCTTGGGTCCCGCTCCAGATCCCGGAGAAGCCGCGCGACCTGCTCGGGAGACAGGTAGACACCGGCGCAGTAATTTTCAATGATCTGATTTTCTGCCGGGTTGGGAAAGAGAGCTGGCGTCACCTGTGCCCATGGGGTGAAATACCGGGCATATTCCGGCTTCTCCTCCACCAGAAAGGAAAAGGCGCTTCCTCGGGTGTAATAGTAATCCCGAAAAAAGCCCTGGATCACTGCAATGTAAAAGCCATGGCTCTTATCAAACAGCTCATCCGGCTCTGTCCCCGCCCCGACCCGCAGGGTATCCAGATACTTTTCCGCATAGAAATCCTCTATCCCATGCTGTGCGGCAAGGGCCAGCACCTTTTCCTCCTGTCCCTGCTGGACCCAGGTAAGCGGGGTAAAATACCATTCCCGCATTTCTTCCGGCGAAATCGGGTGAAAGCTCACATCGTATCCCATAAAGCCCCTCCTTAATAATCCAGCAGGATGGGCACCTGCTGTTCCTCGGCAAACCGCATGGCCCGCCAGAACATGGAGAAGGCGAACTTGGCAAGGGACTGGGTGTCATACTGGGTGTGCTCCGGGATGTCCGCCTTGCTGTACTGTCCATCTGAGTCTACGGTTCCGTCTACCGGGTAGCCCTCCGTGTCGGCCCAGCCAAGGATGGTGTCCTCATCGGCCTGCCATGCCAGATGGTTCAGCTTTTCCAACTCCTTCCGCAGACCGCCCAAAGTGGCGATCATCGTCTGATCATCGGTAGGCAGAGGGCCTTGGAATAGAAAGCTGTCGGTGAGGGGAAGCCACCAAGTCGCGCCCCGAAGCAGGGACCACACCCGCTCCTCGTCCGATGCAAGGCGGGCAATCAGGGGATGCTCCCCGAAGTCCCAGTCCTTCTCCACGGTGGGAGGCACTGATTCCCCGTATGTATGGCAGGCAGCCACCAGCAGCATAGCGCCGAAGGCATCCCAATCCGGCTTGTCGGTGTAATAGGGCCGCTCGTTGTCCTCCGGCCAGGGAGTGTAGGGTGGCTGGTCCGGCTGGGAAATGGCGGCCAGGATCTGATCCCGCCAGTTCTACACCGCCGCCTGAACCTCAGCCGGGGACAGCTCCTCCTCGTTGTCGGCGGGTTCTCCATCCGGCGTGATCCGGTTGAAGGCATATCCGTTTTCCTCCGCCCACTGCTGAACAACAGTTTTCCAGTTGTGAGAATAGTACCGGGTCAGCGTCCCGGCGTAGATGTCAAGTCCCATAGCAATGCCTCCTTTTCTGTTATGCGGTCATTCTTTTGCTGGAGCGAACATCTGGTCAATCTTCTCCAGGTCGTATTCCAAGATCCAGTCATGAAATTGATGATAGAGCGGCAATAGCAGCTTCTGTGAGCCGCCCAGCACATCCAGCCCACGGTCATCGTACAAGTGGTAGAGGAACGGTCCCGGCCCTGTCAGATAGACGCTGGACACAAAGCCGTTCCAGCCGCCGATGTCCCCCGGAATGATTTCCCGCAGAAGCAGCTCTGGTTGAAATCTGATCTTGCTGAGATCCCAGTAAAACTGCACTTGTGCATGGGTATCCCCATCTTCGTCCAGCTCTGTGGCTGGAAGTTGCTCATCGGGAACTGGGAGTCCCACTCGCTGCCGGATAACGGTCAGCAGGGACTCGTCGGGTTCTTCATCGGGATACCCGTCGATCCGCAGAAGGTCCGGCGCCGCCGGAAGTGCCCGATAAATCGCGGCGGCCCGGTCCAGCGCCCCTTGAACATAGGCGGGGTTGGTTTTCAGCTTCGCCGCGCTCCTGTCCAGATAGATTGGTTCCTCCCCGCCGATCTCAAACCGGAGGCCCACCGGCGCATGGTAGAACAGTGGATGCTCCAGCCGCTCCATGCCAAGGCCGGTAATTGCTTTTTGAAATTTTCCTGCCAGCATATTGCTTCGTCAATCCTCGTCCCCGGCCTTGAAGTTGTAGATGGGGCGGATGATCTTTACCACATCCGCCGTAGGGCCGATATTATCCAGAATGTCCTGCATCCCCTTGTAGGCCATGGGGCACTCATCCAGGGTGGCCTTGCTCACCGAGGTGGTGTAGACCTCTGCCATCTGCTTTTTGAATTCAGACACCGTGAAGGACTGTTTGGCGTCCGCCCGGCTCATCAGGCGGCCGGCGCCGTGGGGAGCAGAGCAGTTCCAGTCCTCGTTGCCCTTGCCCACACAGAGCAGGCTCCCGTCCCGCATATTGATGGGGATGAGCAGCTGCTCGCCCTCTTTGGCGGACACAGCTCCTTTCCGCAGGATCATGGCGTCGGTATCGATATAGTTGTGGATGGTGGTGAACTGCTCCTCCACATGGAGCTTCATGCCTTTGACGATCTCGTCCATCATGGCCTGCCGGTTGAGCATGGCGAAGTGCTGGACGATCTTCATGTCGTGGATATACTGCTCAAACAACTCTCCGGACACATAGGCCAGGGCCTTGGGGATGTTGGTTTGCTTGAGGTTTTTCAGTTTCTTCAGTTCTTTCTGGATCTCCTTCTCCCGGCCCTCCGCTTTCATTCGGGCAATCAGCGCCTCGATGGAGGCATCGTCAGTGCGGTTGAGCACCTTATAGCCCGCCTCCTGGTAATAGCTGGCCACCTCTACACCCAAGTGACGGCTGCCGGAGTGGACCACGATGTAGAGATTTCCCTCATCATCCTTGTCCACTTCGATGAAGTGGTTCCCGCCGCCCAGGGTGCCGATACTTTTTTCTGCCCGGAGAAGATCCACATGGCGGGCACAGCACAGTTCGCTCAGGTCGATCTCATTGAGGTAGCGGTGGGCCTTGTCCCGGATGGAGAAGCCGGAGGGGATCTTCTCATAGATCAGCTTGTCCAGCTTTTGAAGCTCCAGCCGCCCCTCCCGGATGCGGGTGGTCTCCATGCCGCACCCGATGTCCACACCCACCAGATTGGGCACCACCTTGTCGGTGATGGTCATGGTAGTGCCGATGGTACAGCCCGCCCCGGCGTGAATGTCGGGCATGAGCCGGATGCGGCTGCCCGCCGTAAATTCCTGATTGCACAGCTCCTGAACCTGTGCGATGGAGGCGCTGTCCACCACATCGGTGAAGATCTTGGCTTCATTGTATTTTCCTTTAATTTCGATCATAATTTCCTCGCAATATTCTATGGGGCATGGCCCCGTCAAGTCATTTCATACAGCAGGGCAGTGTTACCCTGCACCAGTTCCAGATGGGAGCGCAGCGTTTCAAGTCCGCTTTGCACCGCCTCGGTGGGCAGATCCCAGTCTGGGGCAATTTCAGCGGCCAGTTCCGGGAGGTCCTGCTCCCGCAGAGCTGCCAGCACATTAGACGCCAGCTCTCCCTCCAGCAGAGCGCAGTCCAGGGTATCCTCCGTCTGGGGAGCAGGAAAACGGACATCCAGATCCAGCTCGTACTCACACCAGTCCCAGATAGCCATGTATACCGCGCCGGAGCAGTTGCCGTTTGACAGCTCCTTCCGCTGGTTATTTTTGAGCAGATAAAAGGATGCGATCTGTGACATGGTGATTCCTCCTCACCGAAATTATGTTTCCTCTAACGAATCGATTATTTCCTGTAATTCAAAAAGAGCATCTTCTGCCTGGCGTCCTGTTTCCTCGCTCCAATACCGATTTCCACCAGCCAGCTGGTCAATCAGATTGAACATAGCAACTGCATCGGGAATAGGGATCGCTCCTGCTGCCTTCCATGCTGGTTGATTTTCAAGAAGATAGGCTTTTATTTTTCCAAACAACTGCACCTGAAATGTGTTATTACAACGCAGTTCTACCAAAAAACCGTCTTCACCTTGGACAATATCCGAAAAATTCATGCTGCACAATTCTCCTAACCCTCGTTATTCTCTGTCCATCAGCCCTTCTGCCTGCATCCGGATCACATAGAAGGCCCGCACCCAGTCCAGTTCCTGCTCCATGGATTTCCCCAAAGCCAGCAGGCGGCGCTTTCCCAGCCTGCGGTCCAGGAGGGCAAAGATGCGGACAAGAGGATTCTGGCTGACAAGGCTTTTCTCAATGCTCTGGCTGTCAAAGATACCAAACGCCTCATAGAACACCTTTTGGTCAAAGGTGCCCTGCTCCAGCGCAAAGGCATGAGCCTGGTCGATGGCTTCTTTTGCGGAGTCGCAATCTTTCAGCGTTGTGGACCGCAAATGATGAAATTTCGTCCACACATTTCCAAAATAGGTGTAGTAGTTGCTCCGCAGCACTTCCTCGCCATCCATGCGAATGGCTGCCCGGCCCTCATGGTCAGCGCTTTTGCTGTAACTGGTGGCAAAATACTGGATGTGGCCCCGAAGCGCCGGGCACAGGTAGTCATTCTCCAGCTTGTTCCGGATTCCGCTCCAGGTTGACATAGGTACTTATCTCCTTTCTGATTCCGCTGCGGGCGTTGCCCCTTCCGCAGAATTTGCCTTTTGTGTTTGAAGTGTTATCCGTTGAATCCGCCGACTTCAATTTTATATTTGCAGTCGACCTCGATACAAACTAAATGTCCCATGAAATAGTCGGGTTCCGCATCCAAATCGATGTAAAAGCCAGTTTCACTTCCATTTACAAATATTGTTACATTGTTTACGAATAGTGCTTTTACAAACTCATCTTCTGAAATCTTCCCATCTGCTTCCAGCGTTCCATCTTCGATCATTTCATTCACGACGTCTATACAGTCATCGTTCTCATCCAAAAATGCTCGGATAATGGTACCTTTATGGTCATTGACCCAATTTACCTTTTCCAAAACGATATCGCCTATATTTCCCTCTGTGCTCTGAAACTCAAGGAGAATTTTAGTCTTTCTATCCCATACGGTCCATTCTCCAACATGAAAGCCGAGTTTGCGGTCAAATACAAATTCCGTATTCCCCAAAATGATTTTATCCGGCATTTCGACCCTTTTCTTCAAAAACAGTCCCATAATACACCTCTAAAAGTTCCAATTTATTGTCCAGTATGATAGCCCATTCGATTACTGCTTTTGGAGATACTTCCGGAAGCATTCGATGAACTCCCGATTCCGCTTTGGAACATCGAATCCCTTCCGATGGGGAAAGAACCCTTCCCGTTCCACATCGTCCAACAGCTTCGACAAGTCGGAAAACCGGGCAAAGAACGGTAGTGCATAGTCCTGGATCTGCCCGGAAATCTCCTGGATAGAGCGTTCCCGCTCCAGCAGAGTAGATACCTCATAGCGGGGGAAGTCATCATACCGGCGGGTCAGTCGGGCGATGGAGGTACCCACGATACCATCATAGGTATCCTCCGTCCCTTCCTGCTCACTGCGCCACTGGGCAATCACCGGGGAACTCACATCGAAGAAGGCAGTAAAAGTGGTGGAGCCAAAGCGGATGGAGGGGGAAAAGTAAAAGGAGAACACAAAGATGCCGTCTTTTTTGTAGATGTCATTTTTGCTCTTGCGGTATTTGTAACCCAGCGGGATCAAGGGCTCCGCGATCCGCTCACAGGTATAGACGAAGATCTCTCGGGGCTTGGTTCCCTTGGGGAAATCCTTCTTCTCCATGTTGCCACCTTCCTTCACTCATTTACCGTTCCAATCTCAACCGCCGCGCTGTTTTTATTGCTCATTGAGATACCTCGCCAGTTTCTTCTCCAGCAGTTCTGTCATATCATTGCAGAGGCGCCTTACCTTGTCCTGCTCATGGGCGTAGTACCAGATGGTATCCTCTCCGGGGCGGAGCAGGAGCTGGTCGCCGTCCGCTTCTTTCCAGAACTCGCCCAGCACACAATACCGCTCTCCATGGATGGTCAGATCAAACATCCCGGAAAGGGTAAGAATCACGCCAGTGGATACATTGATGCCTGCGGTCAGCAGGAAAAACTCCCGCACCTGGGACGGGAGCGTGAAGTCCAGCACGCTTTCTTGATCCCTGATCTGTTCCTCCGTGGCGGCAGGCTTGATCTCATCAGAGGTGTCCAGCACCTTTGCCAGCGCCTTGGAGAACTTGGGGTATCGGCCAAACAGCTCCGGGTGGCTGGCCTTGAATTCCTTTTGCTTTTCCCGCTGCACTCGCTCCTGCTCCTTGCAGAAAGCGTCCAGTTCGGCCAGATACCGCTCCTGGTAGAGATTGCTGGCTTCAAATGCTAAGCCGCTCTTTTCCAGAATGGCGATGGCTCCCTTTTGGCTGCCAAACACCGGGACCCACTGAAAACCGTGTCGGCAGGGCTTCAGTTTCAGAAATTCTCCCCGACTCAGCAGGGCTTCCAACTCCGTCTCATGTTCGTCCCACCAGTTCTGCCAGGTTTCAGGTGTTTCCCGTCCCTCAGCCAAGTCCAGGAGTTTTTCTGTCAATGATTCTTTGTTCATGGGTGTCCACGCTCTTTCTCCGCCATCACTTCCACATTACTCGGTAGCACAAAGCTCATTCATTTTTGGAATCAGTATTTTATCCATCCATTGACAAACAACCTCAAAGGCATTGTAAATCTTTTCTTCATTTCCTATATCAAGATATATTTCATTGTCTCTTAAACTGTAAAACAGCGGTTGTGTGTTGATGTCTGGTTTGGCATAACCATAAGGGTCGTATGGACGGGTGTTGATTATATAGCAAACCTCTATGCTTATGCTATCCTTTGTGTTCCCGCCGAATGAGGAAAACGCAATCATATAGGTGAAATTTTTACTGTGTCTCGTAAGTGTTTTGTCGGATTTTTTATACTTGAATCCTAAATGCCCGTACTTTCCTTGCAACTTGGTTCCAAGCATTTGCATTGCTTCGCTAAAGTTCATTGTGCCCCCTCCATTTTCTCATCGTAAAAATAAATATAGTTCATTTCTCCGTTTCAGAGGGCGCAGGAATAGATGCTCATGGCCCCGTAATCGGTGTGCAGGACAAGTCCGCTCTTGGTAAAGGCAAAATTCACCTGCCGCACCACAAAGGGGTCGTCAATGGTGGCCAGCAGCTGGCCGCTTCCGGTATCCCACAGCTCTATGGGGGAGCTGCCACGATCCTGCTGAACGGCCATCAGGCTGCCCCTTGTCCTCACCGTACAGGTATCCGAAAAACTCAGCCCCTGCCGGACAGAAAATGGGAAAGGATTGTCCATCTCCTCTCCGGTCTGGGTCAGATAGAACCTGCCGCCCACTGAGAAGCACTGGTCATCCGGAGAGAAGAAGGGATGCCAGCCCTCATTGGGAATCACCACTTTTTGGGCGGACTTCAGATCGACCAGCACATACTCACCCTCGGTGACGCGGTAGGCCGCTTTGCTCTGCCGGGGAGAGAGCATCCCGAAGCAGTAATAGGCAAAATTCGGGTCTTTTGACTTCTTGCATTTTACCGTTTCCCGCCACACCTCTGTGTTGCTGCCAAAGTCAAAGACAACAATCTCCTCGCCCGTGTACCACAGGGCCAGGTCGCCGCTGACATCCAGCATGGTCTTCATGCTGTTTTTCTTGTTGGCAAAGGGTGTGATTTCATGGGTGCGGAGTGAGAACTGCTGGAGAAGATAGCTGTTATTCAGAAGAAGGGTGTCATTGGGGCAGAGAACCTGCTCATAGGTCATTCTCTTTGCACCCAGGGGAACTGTTTCGAAGATCTCCCCGCTGCCATCGAAGTGATAGAGGGTTTCGTCCTCAAAATCTCCGACCACCCTCGTCAGGAAGAAGTCGTCCCGTGTGAGGGCGGCAGCCAAGGGCATAAAGCCGTTGCTGTCCTTGCCGACAAACCGATGGCACCGCGCCTGCCCAACAGCGGCATCCGGATTCTGATAGACAAATCCTTTCCGCATTTGGCTCATCATGGCGCTGGCAGTCTTGCTCTTGACCTGGAAGACGGAGTCGCACAGGATCTCCTTGACCTTCCCGCCATTCAAGCAGGTTCGGATGGTATGTCCGTCAATTTCAATCCGCCACTGCTTATTTGTGACGGGGTTGAGGAAGATTTTTTCCATTGGTGCAGGCACCTCTTTATCAATCAAAATCCATCCAGACCAGGTGCTTTCCACAGTGGAGGCACTGGAACAGATAACATTGCAGATGCCCGCCATTGACGGATTCCTGGATCATTTCCTTCTGTTCGTCATCCCACATGGGATCGTCCAGCACATCATCCAGTACACCCAGCGCCCGCAGTTCTCTGGCACCCACATGGCCCAGGTAGGCGCAGTAGTCGCCGCAGTGAGCACGCCAATATTCCTGCTGCCAGCCGGAGTAGCCGGGGGTACGGTGGATGAGCTCGTCCAACCGGGCCGGGTCCTCCACGCCATCGTCCACGGAGCAATCGTCCTGGAAGCCGCCATCATATTTCCGGGCCGCCTCGCCGCTGGAGATACACTCAGGGCACAGATACTCAATATCCTCCACAGCGTAAAAGGGGCCTGTATAGAAAATGTGGGTCATCTTGCCGCAGCAGTCACAGACAACACCATCTGGAGACTCCTCAAAAGTGCCGGTTTCCAGCGGATTGGGGTGATACTGGAAGGTGGGCAGACCCAGCTGGGCCTGCCGCTCCTTCTCTTTCTGCTTTTCCTCCAGCGTTTTGGGCTTGGGGAGGGCGTAATGATTGCCCCAGTTTTCCGCATAGTCCTTCAAGACGCCCAGCCGCTTGAGGGTCTTTTTATCGGAACGATTTCCGATTTGGCAGAGCAGTTCATAGGCATCCTCCTTGAAGTCCAGCAGATCATACACATCTACCAGCACTTCCTTGGCCTGCTTGTCTTCCGACTGCTCCAGTTTCTCCTTGAAAGTATAGAGAGCGCGGACACTGTCGGGATTTCCTTTTGTCTCTCGAAACTGCTTTTGGAGTTCAATATATTGCTTCAGGTATTCGTTCATGGTCACAATCTCCCATCAATCCCACCAGAAGTACCAGACGGTGGACTGCCACAGGGCATCTGCCAAGGAGCCAATGCTTCCATCCTCATTCTGATCCAGATCCGGGCAGAAGCCATACAGTTCCACTGCTGCATCCATGGCCTTCTCCTTGGGGACGGGGGCCGGGAGTAGGAATTCCAATTCATCGTGACTCATGGCGGCAGGCACCGCGCCGTACTGCTCGAACCAGTATTTGGCCGCAGCCATCAGCTCCGGTGTGTCGGGGCAGTCATTCCAGTTTCCGAAGGGCAGGTAGGCGAAGATCTCCCAAGGATTCTTCACCGGGATCTTGGCCAGAATGAGCGGATAGGTCATCTCAGTATCATCATCCCAGTAGCTGGAGAAGCGGTCATTAGGTTCTCCGCCCTCCATCTCGCCCAGGACTTCCTCATCCCAGTCCATATCGTCATCCTCGGCTTCTTCCTTGCGCTGGCCGGTCAATTCCTCCAAAACCGCCTTTCCGTCCTTGATGGGGGCGGAGAGCATCTTCTTCCGGTACTCCGTTACAGCTTTGAGGTCAAATTCGTAAATGTCTGCATCATTCTCTGGGTCGGCGTTCATCACCAGACACTCCAACAGCGTTTCATCGTCCGCCTTGATGAGCACCGGCACAAAGCCTTCCTGGGCGCTGTCCCGCTTGGCATAGTTGTAGGCTGCCATGATGGGGTCATCATCCTTCATGGAGGGGAAATAGGTACACTCGCAGTCCAAATACTCCATGATGGCATGAGCCACCTCGGAAGGCTCCAGCGTGTCCTCGTCGAAGTCCTGTCCCTGCCAGTTGGCAAAGCGTTCTTCGATCACCTCTGCCATAGCCTGATAGTAGTCCTCGTCAAAGGGGATGAACAGGTAGGCTTCATCCTGGAACTCATCGGAGTGATACCGCTCCGGGCCGAAGAAGTGGAGGGCGTTGTCGTCAACATCGGCAGGATAGTAGGGACTGTCGCCCTCTCCATAGTAATAGCCCGCAAAGGCACGGCCTTGCTGATTGAACAGCACAGAGAACAGACAGCCGTCCAGCTCATCCCGGATAAACTCCCGCAGATCCACGCTGGCAGAATCAGCCTTGACCTGCTTGGCCACTTCGCCGTATTCTTTCAGGAATTCCTCGCCCATCAAATCATGCTCCATGCACCAACGCAAGTAGATGGCCATATGGTTGTAGGCATTGATGGGGTCAATGGGCAGACCCTTCTCCTCAATGCTCTCGATATGATAGGAGGCATCGTCCATCTCACCGTCAAAATCATCATTGGAAAGGGTGCCACGAGTGATAGCATCCTGACGGTCAGGCTCCACCACAAAGCTGATGCCGTTCATTTTGTCCAGCAGGGCATCCGCGTCATAGGCCAGCTTATATTCCAATTCATCCCGGTAGAGAGGGATCACCTGATAGAAGTTGACCTCCTCGCCGCTCGGCAGAATGCAGACCTCGCTGCCATCTTCGGCGTCCTGGGGACCGGTCAGCATGGCGGCGCACAGCTTTGTGTCCTTTGCAAAGTCATCCTCATTGTCCATGGTATGGCCGAAGCCCAGCCAGGTATCGCTGGCAATGGGCAGGCGAGCCAGGGTTTTCAGCAGGCGGATGGGCCAATACCACCGCTCATTCTTCAAATCCTCATGCTTCAGTTTCCAGTTCCCCGGCAGCGCGATGGCAAGTTCCGCCCGCTCCAACTTGTATTCCGCCAGTTCCTCCGGCACATTCATCCGGTGAGCACCCATGCCCATGGTGACCAGGGTGTAGTAGTCCCGCTCCTCGGAGGGCGGCACCACGCAGATGTCCACATGGATATCCGGCGAAGACAGTTCATGGAACACATTCTCGAACTTGCCAAAATACTGCTGGATATGCCCCTCGACGGCTTCCATCTCTTCCTCGGTGTAGACCTCGGGAACACCGGTTTCTTCATCCTCGGGAGCTTCGCCGTCCGGGTCATCGTCACTATCGTCAGGGTCACCGTCCGATGACGCCCAGGAGATTTTCAGAGTCATCTGCTCCTCCGGCAGGCCGACGCCCGGGCTGCGGGTGATGGTGTGCTTATCATCTGCCGCAAAACCAATGGTCTCCCCGTCATGGAGTTCCACATCATTCTCCAGCACATAGGAAGCAAAACTGGCCAAAAAGTCCCGCAGATCGCTCGGCTTGGCATTGGTGCCCAGCACCTCCATCTCGTCTTTGCCGAACACATCCAGGCCGTAGGTGTAGCCGTTCATGCCATTTTCATCCCGCCAGAGACCGAACCAGATCCAGTTGAAGATGGGCAGCTCGTCCTCCTGCATCATGTCAGCAAAGCCTTCATAGAACCGGGGCTCAAACACTACGCCGCTGGTGTAGATGCCGGTGGCATTTTCCTGGCGGCAGCAAGCAGCCACCACCTTGGCGAACAGCTTGCCCTTTTCCAGCAGATCCTCCTCTTTGCCCAGCACCGCTACCATCAAGTGGGCACAATGCTCCTTGGCAACCTTGACTGCATCCTCCCACATATAGTTGTTTTCCGCATTGCCCTCGGCCTCGCCGCCGGGGATGGGATAGGAGGCCAGACTGACAGCGGCCAGCATGTCGCCCACCTCAAACACCAGCGCGTCGTCGCCTTTCTCCTCGCTCTCGTCGTATTCATCCACGGCGATGTCCCACTTTTCTTTCATGTCCCGGATGAACTGCTCTTTATCCCATTCTGCCTTGGACAGCAGCACAAAGCCGGTGAAGACGCCTGTGTGGTCACTCTCGTCCTCGGCCTCTGCCTCGGCCCGCTTTGCGATCTCCTCCTGGCACTCCTGAATCACCGCCAGGGCGTTCTCGTCCTGTGGGTCCAGCTCCGCCCACCGCTGGGCGTAGGGGATGGCCTTTTCCTCCTGACCATAGAGATACTGATAGCCATAGGCCATGCGCATGTTCCATTCCGCCTTGTCCTGGCCCTCTTCCCGGACAGACTTCAGCACATCAATGGCTCGGCGCAGGGCCTTATCTCCCTTATAGTTAGGGGTACCCTCGTCGTGGTCCCCAATGATGGCATAGTTCTCCAACGCCCGTGCCAGAGCGTAGGAAGTGCGGTAGTTCCGCCAGTCCTCCGGGATGGCATTCAATGCCTGGATGCAGCGGGTGTACTCGTCCTCGTCGTTCCACTGCTCCAGCTGCTGGAAAAATGCTTCTTCGTTCTGCGGGGTGTAAGAGATATAGTCCATGCCCGTCAGCGTCTCGTCCAGCTCAGGGGCCTGCTCCTCCTCGGACGGCGTTTTCAGGTTCACTGTGCCTGCCTCCCGGCGGAAGGTGTGGAAAGTGGCCCAGGGGATGTCGCTGTCCTTAAAGAATTCCTTGGCCTTCTGCAGAACAGCCCGGATGTCCCAGGCGATGAAGTCCACATAGCCGCAGAAAAGTCCGGTGGCTCCGCCGGTGAGGGTGAGGATCTCCGGGCCATCGCCAGTGGTGAACACTTCCTCCAGCTTGTCCCGGAAGTCGAAGATCTTATCCGTTCCTTCTTCTTCCCGGAGGGTATCCAGGGGATAGCAGAAGAAGCCCGCCACTGCTCCGTCGGCATGGAGCGCGTCCATGAAGTCATTGTCGGCATCCAGATAGCCGTTGATGAGCGGCACGCAGTTGGTGGAGCCGGCCATCACATCCAGCCGCCAGTCGGCTTCCGGGTCCTTGTTGGGTTCCATTTTGTAGCCAAGATAGCTGTTCAGATAGGCTTCTGGGTCGGTGGAAAGGTTCGCTCCCTTTTCTTTCAGTTTGTCAGGCAGCTGGGACAGGAGGAATGACTGCTCCGCCTTGGGCTCCTCCAGCACATTGAAGTCATCAATGTACCACATGTGGGAGATCTCGCCCAGCACTTGGTCGGTGAGGGTGGTGAGCATCCACCAGACCCGGCCTTCCGCCTCCCGGAGCATGGGAAGCAGCTTTTCGCAGTAGGCGGAGATGGAGAAGCTGTTTTCACCCTGCTCCTCCAGCCAGATCTGCACATCATCCCCGGAGATGTCCCATCCATCCTCGGTACGCAGACCGATGTTCTGGAGGGGCTGACGGCCCACCAGGATGTTCCAGTGCTCCAGCACCTCCTTGGGGGCGTGCTTCTGGAAGTAAATCAGCTCAAACAGTTTGACCTTGTCACCCTCCGGGGTGAGGATCAACTCATGCTTTTCGCCATTGAAGCCCATCTCGAAGGAGATTTCGTCAAACGCCTGGTTCAAAGCCCCTTCCATTTGGGCTACGAGTTCGGCGCCGCGGGTGTGGTCCTTGTCCTCGTCCATCATCTGGCGCAATTCTGCTTCCATCTCGGCAAAGGTTTCCCACCAGTTCTCTGTCCGCTCCCGGAAGCACTCCCAGAACTGCGGCAGAGAAATACCCTTTTTGCACCGGTCGATAAACTCTTTGGTGTCCTCGTCACCAGGTCGAGCTTCCAATGCCTTTTCAAAGTAACGAAGAGCCCGGCCCTCCTGATCCAGATAGTAATAGGAATAGCCCATGCGAAAGTTCCAGTAGTAGTCTCCCTCAAAGTATTCCTCATGAGGTTTCAAGAGAGCGATGGCCTTTTTGAGCATAGCTCTGCCTTCCGGCGTTCTGTGATCTGCCTCGTTGTTGTACGCCCTTGCAAGCTGGCTGTCCATTTCCGGAGTGCGCTCCTCAATGCCCTCCAGTGCTTCAATGATCTTGTGATGCTCGTTGTTCTCATGCCACTTCTGGCACTGCTTCAAAATATCCATATCCGGGTCCTCCTCGTCCTCATCCGGTTTCCAGTCTTTGATTTGTTGGAACACGCCGTTCTCATCCCGCTCAAAGGCGCAGGGGGCGGGCATATGTAGCAGCGCAATGATGTCGGGATCGTCGTTGCAGATTGTGTTCAGCTTGTAAATCCCGGCATTGTTGGGGTCGTCCATGTACTCCTCGCTCTCATCACCGGCGGTGAAGCGCCAGCCGCTGTCCCAGTCGCCGTCCGGCTTCTCCCGGTAGCAGTAGCCGACCTTGCAGCCCTCCACCGTGATACGGTTGGTGGCAATGCAGCCATCGGCACCCTTCCAGTCAGAGAGTAGAGGTTTCACATCCTCCGCTTTCACATGGTAGTCCCGGTTGCGGCCAGCAGCCTCGTACAGCTCTTTCCGCAGCGCCTCCACATCCCGAGCCATCTCCTGGATCTCCTCGTTGTCCATCATCTCGCTGAGGTCATATTCCAGTGGGTTCTGGGCAAAATCCGCCAGGGCCTTGTTCATGGTGTCATGCTCATCTGGCGTGGCGGTGATGCGGATACGGCGGGAAGGGGTGTTGTACTCGTCCAGATCCTGAAGGTTTACACTGCCGCTGACGCTGCACTCCAGCAGGATGGCGGCCAGGTCGGTGACCACATCAATGGCGAAGTGAAAGTCCATCTCCACGCCATCGGAATGTGTAAACTCCAGATACTCCACGGTCTGGCGGAAGTCCCAGTTCTGCTTGTCCAAGCCGATCTTGGCAAAAATCTCGCTGAGGGGGATCTCCTCCTTCTTCTGATCTACTAAAAAGGCCACAAGGTTCAGGCTGTCATCCGAGCCTCCGATAAAGTTGCCCCAGTATTTTTTGATATACATCTGTCACGCCTCCTTTTATTCCGGCCACTCATCTCCGTCACAACGGCTGATGAAGTCATAGTGCAGGCTCTCAAAATAGTCGTTGGGATAGGATTCACCGTCCTGATGAAGCTCCAGCCCCTCCAGAGCCATCATCTCATTGATATATGCAAGGGTATCGTGGATACCCGCAATATGTTCGTCCTGAAGCATCTCGGCCAGCACATCTTTCTGCTCCGGTGTCAGTGTTGCGAGAAAATCATTTTTCGCCTTGTTGTCCTCTGTCTTGGGGAAACCATCACCCTTGACCCACAGGGCCGTCATGCTGTCTTTCCGCTCCACAAGGCCGTCAATAAATGCTTTATACAGTTCCAGCTCCTTACTCATAGCAGATCCTCCATTCCCAAGCAATTTACTTTCGGATCAAACTCCCGTCATCCATGAAGGCAGCTTCCCGGATGCGCCGGAGGGATTCCGGCTCCAGCAAAAACTCCCGCAGGTTCGGGTCCTCAAAGAAGGACATGGGACGCACCTGTGTCGGCCCAGCAACCGCCCACAGCCGCGATGTTGCCAACCGCTCCGCTGTCTGGAGCGCCTTCTCCCGATCTCCCAGATAGAGATAGCGGGCGATTGCGTCCCGATAGGAGGAGTCAGCCATGGGCACACCTTGAATCTCCTCAAAGAGATCTACGGCATCCCTGGCGGTTCCGAACATACAGCAGTGGTTATAGAGCTTCCGCCTGGCATCGGGATCGTCTGGCGAGAGCTTCTTATTCTGTTCCACCAGCTTTGCCCAGAGCTGCTCCTTTGTCTGCGGTTCCTCTGGTTCATGGTAGGGGTAGTTCTTGTCGTTGTCCGCAAAGGGCATAAGGCCCCGTTTGAGGTAGTCCATCAGGATGTCACAGAACCGATCCCGCTGGGGGAGGCCGTTCTCAGCCCGGATGCGCGTCTGTTCCTTCGTCAGCGCCTCAATCAGCTCCTGCTCCCGGTGGAGCTGGATGGCGGCCACCGTCATGGCAATCATGTGCTCATCGCTCACATTGCTGTAATACCACTCCTCCAGCCAGGGAAGGATGGCCAAATCCAAAGCCAGCGCCTTTTCATAGTCCAGGTTGAAATAGGCGACCTCGGCCTTGACCGCCGCAACCTGATGGGGATATTTATCGGCAAAGGATTCCAGCGTGTCCAAGGCTTCTTCTTTGCCGTCCATAATCTCATAACAGACCATGCGGACTTTTTTGGGAAGTTTCACGACATCCATGTTGACGCCTCCTTCAGTCTTTTTTCTGTAAATAGTAGGTTCCACACCGGCCCCACAGCCGGGTGTCCAGATTTTCCTTTTTGATATCTGCCATCTGCCGAAAGACCGGCTTGATTGCCTATCAGCAAAGACAGTCGAGGCTGTCAGCGGCGGCTCATGAAATGTGCAGTTCATCTTGACCGTTGCTGGCTCGGTTGGCTTTGCTATCTCCCCGATAAATGGGAAGTTATCGACCTGTTTTTGATAGTCTGTTCTGCAAGAAGATAACAGCGGCTTCATGTACTTCTTCTCTTAATTCGCCCTGTGTAGGACTTTTTGCAATCCTCTGTATATCTGAGAGAATACAATTTATGCTCTCATCGGAAAAAAGAGGTACCAGACAGGTGATAATCCAATACTTCCATATGTCGTCTTTTTCATGTGGACTTAAAACTCTATGAATTAAAGGGACAAGGGCTGATTGGTGTAAAGCGAGCACCGGCAAAATATCACCAGCAACAGGCCAATTACAGTCCTGTATCCACTCCAAAAGAGAGGGTAATATCGGCTCAATCTCATTGTCAGTAAGGTGTTTTAGCCTCTCTATATTTGAACTATCAAATTTATTTTTTGGCACTAAGTCGTGAATATCTGTCATATTAGCTCTTAATCTCCATCTCAAATATTATTTTGTCGTTCTCCAAATACTTTTTTCTTTCTTAAAGAAGACGGAGCGTGTTGTTCACCTTGTCTGTACCATACGCGGTACGCATGGCATTCACTCCTCTAAGCGTTTCAGGTACGGAGCAGGGACCACCTTTGTCAGCCACACTCCATTGGCGGATAAATAAAAGAGATATCCGTCGCGGTGCATCTGTCCGGCATCCACCAGGTAAATCACAGGCTGGCCGTGCCGCTGGCCTACTTTTTCGGCGGTTTCGGGATCTGGGGACAGATGGACATACAGGCGGCTTTGGGGAAGCAGTCCCTGGACCTCGATGGAGGCGGCAAACCGCTGGGCTGTTCCGTGGTACAGCGTCTCCGGTGGTTCAGTCACGGGGAGTTCCACATCCACCTGAATGGAGTGGCCCTGGTTGGCCCGGATTTTTGTCCCGTCCTCGCTGAAGGAATACCGCTGCTTTTCATCACTCCGCACGATTTCCTCCAGAATGTCCCGGTTGATGGGGTATTTTCTGCTGATACCCGCCAGCAGCGCATTGACATCCGCCCAGCCATGGGTATCCAACTTGATCCCAATAACCTCCGGCTTGTGCCGAAGGATCAAGCTGATATACTTGCTGATCCTTGTAAGATCGGGTGTTGTTTCTCTCATGGTGCCCTCCGCATTCTCAAATTGCCTCCACCCGGATAATAGGCCGGTAGAAGTCATAGTCGCCGTTTAGTTCCTTGTCTTCCTGCACTTCCGGCTTGTAGTGGGGCGAACAGGGCAAGAAACCGAGGAAAATTCCAAGTCCGCCGCAGATGCTGCGCCCGCCATCACCGCCGCAGGTGGTAAACTGCTCGGCCTTCACGACCTCCCGCATATAGGGGTCATAGGCGATGGACACTCCGAAGAAGTTGGGCTCCTCCATATCGAAGGGCTTGTCCTCATCCTCTGGGCTTTCGAAGTGGTGCAGGTGCATGGAGTAGTCCATTCCATCCCCCCAGGGGAACAGGGTGCGGCACCCTCCGCCGCACAGATAGGCCCACTCGTCCGCTGTAGGCAACGAAAGCCCCTGCTTTTCCAGCCCGGCAAGGAGTTCATCGTAATCAGTGCGGTTATAGATACAGATCTGAAAGCCCTTTTCCGTCCGCTCAATGCGGGCTGACTGGTGCATAGTAAGGCTGTCAAGGTCGCTCCAGGCAAACTCCCGGAACTGCTTCAGCCAGTCAGGATGGGCGGTCAATCTGGGATCGTCCATTGTGACCAGCTCCCAGCACAGTTCCTCCAACTCCCGGCCCACCAGCATAGGGCCAATAGCTGCCTGCCGAACGGGAGCCATGCTTTCCCGGATCATCTCCTCTGGGTCCTGTTCCATCTCCCATTCCTGGAACAAATAGTCCAGTTCCTCCCGGCTGTCCTGACTGAGCCCTATGGCGAACCGTTCCCAGCCCAGGGTGACGGTATCGCCGGGAACGAAAACATACTCCCGGCTATCTTTCTCGAATATGCCGGTGGTACAGTTCTGGCCCCAGCGGTCAAAGGTATGTAGACCGAGAAAGGTCATATTATAACGAGCAGCCAGGCGTTCCATCAGCGCCTGTTTCTCGGTGGTTTCCAGTTGATCGAATTGGGTGCGGAATAAATTTTCGTTCACAGTAGTCCTCCTTCGATCCTTTCTGCGTGTTCCAGCAGATAGCGCCGGCCATCCTGCTTGGCCTGCTCCAAGTATTGTGGAAGCAGGCCGGAATGGATGGCATCCAGCGAGACCAGAACAGCGCTCCGCTGGTATTCCTGTAATTCGAGGGGATAACAGTTCCGCTCCCAGAACAGCGGAGCGAACTGTTCCACACAGTCAGGACGCAGAGCGGGCATCGCCAAAAGAGCCCGACGGCTCACATATTCATTGGGGTCCTTTGCGAAGTCCAGGATCATGTCTTTGATTTCCTGGCTGCACGGACATTCTGGCAGATACGCGGCAAACTGCCACTTGGCCTCACTCTCATTGGAGGCTGCGGCCCTGCGGCAGAGGCACTCGAACCATTGGGGATGGGAAGTGGTCTCCTGTATAAACCCCTCCGCTTCGTTGTCCCTGGCGATCAGATAGACCATTTCATCCAGTAAGACGCTATCTGCTGTTTCTGCATCCATTTGGGTCAACACATGGCAAAAGGCACTGTAAGTATCATTCCAGTATGGATAATCGACTTCCCACTCACCGCCGAGCTCCTCGCTGGTTTTGCCGGGATAAGTGGCTTCCTGCCATTGATGGAACTTTATTGCCTGCTCCAGCAGGCGTTCACGAATGCCCTTTGCCATATGCTCACCTCACAATTTTCCGAAATGGTCCAGATATAAATCCCGCACAGAATAAGGGCCTACAAGGTTCGTTTCCTGCCGGCCATCCCAGAAATACACATGAATTTTGCCCTCGTCCCCAATGTACTGTTGCTCCTCAAAGGGTGCGGGAAAGGGAAAACTTTCCACCATGCTCCAGTCAATCTTGGGTTTCAGCCCATCAAACTCCTCGCGTTTGAGCCTTTTGAAGTTAAACACCAGTGCTGCCCCAATCCCATCAAACAGCAAGTCTGCGTATTCTCTGGGGGTGATGCTCTCGCTCACATTGGCGGCATCAACATTCACATCCAGAACCTTGTTGCCGCAGTTTGTCCAGATTTTATCAGGAGAGAACCAGGTGGTGCGTTCCTCAGAACCTGCAAAGTCCTCACGGGGATACCATCCGTTTGCGCTGTCCGGCTTGACGCCTTCCCGAAGCGTCCCGTTGTACGGGGAAAGCGGATAATATTGGTGCCGCACCGAATCAAATCGGCCAAAGGCAATTTTCAGCAGATACTTGTGCTTTTCGCTGCGCATGAGCTTATGGGGCTTCACGATATGTTCTTCGATCAAACTCCAAATGTACTCATCCACACGGATGGATACACGGGGACGGCTGAATAGTGTGATTTTGTTGGTGTCCGTATCCACATTGAGCCAGACACGATTGATTTCAACCATTGTCATTCCTCGCTTTTACCAAGTACCCCGCCATAGAGAACACCGTTTTTTCCGAGAAACAGCATCTGGCTGCGAAGCAGGCTGCACTGCTCCACAGCGACCTTGTTCCCGTCACAGGTGGGAATAGCCTCCTGTTTTTGCCCAAGGCGATCACCATGAGCGGTAAGGAAGTAGAATTTGTCGCGTTGCTGGTATCCGCCTTGAAACAGGAAGGCATTGCCAGCCGGGGCAACAGAAAAAGCTCCGCTTCCTTCGATTGGCAGTTCAAACACAAGATCCTCTTTGAAGTTCGTCCGCACCAGCCGGAATTCATCGTAATAATAAAACCACAGGTTTTCTTCTTCGTCCAGGCTGATGGCATAGCAGTCATAGATGGAATACTTCTCATTCTTCCAGAGAGGAGTCCCCTCCGATGTCCATGCAATCAGGCCGCAAGCACCCAGAGGTTCATCCCAACCGTAATTACCAAATACACCTTCGTCAAAGTAGCTGGTAATGATGGTGCCATCTTTTTTTACCACGCAGTCTTGAATGCCATCCCCCAGGCAGAAACGGGACAGCACAGCTCCGTCCCGGCTGACAATCCAGGCGTTCTTGTCGGGGCCGTCTTCCCGATAGGCACACCTTGCCCCCAGCAGAAGAAAGTGTTCGCCTACAGGCCGCAAATAATGAAACTGGAACTTCAAGAGACCAAGAGGAAACAGCGTTGTTTCCAGCACCCGCTGTTCCGCCCAATCCAGCTGGATTTCCACTGCGGTATAGGTGGAAGGAGTGCTGACCCAGTCCTTACCCTGTGTTTCGGACGGCTGTTCCATGAGAAGATAGACTTTTCCATCCCTTGCAGTGAAAAAGTCTGTCAGCCTTGCGCCCTCCAGATGGTTTTCCCGGCGCAGCTCATTCAGGTCGAGAATGGAGAACATCGGCAGTTTTTTGGTTTTTAAGATTTTGTTCATAGGGACTCCTCCTGGTTACTTTAACGCTCCATCATAGGTGTGGTTTTCCCAGATGACCTCAAATTCCGCTTTCTCTATGACGCAGGCGTGGAATTCCTCGCCCCAGACATGGGCGTTCAATTCCTCCACGGTGGGGATCGGCGTGATCTCGATGACACCGTCGTAAAGGTCAGGGATGTTGTGGGTGCGGCCATCTGCAAAAATGTCGATGGAGCGATGGGCCAGCCGCTCATTTTCGGTATCCACTTCATAGAGGATGACCGCTGGTTCACCCTCCGGCGCGCCCTCCCAAAAGAGCTTGATGTACTCGATCTTGCCAAGATAAGTCCGCATCGTTTTTTCATCGGCACAGGCCGCCCGGATCATTTTGGCCAGCATCATCAGGTCGTCGATTATTGGGAATAGACGCAGAACACATCCTCGTCTGAGTCAAAGTGAAACAGATCCTCACCACTATTGTTTTCCTCGAACTCCCGGATCACGCCCCGGACCAGCCGCTCCCAGTCTCCGCTGCTTCCAGTCAGTCCCAGCCGACGGAATTCTTCTGTCCGGAACCCGTCACTGACCTTCAGCAGAAGGGAGATGGCATAGGGGTGGTGGGGAATGAGAAAGAATGGCGCGATCTCTTCCGGCTTCACCCAGATTTTGAAGGGCGGGCGCGGATTGGGTATCCAGGGCAGCATTTCCCATTCATCATTCTGACGATTTCCGTATTGGCAAAGGTCTTTCATATATTCTCTCGCTTTCTGGTATATCAGGAACTAATCTGTCCCGCATTTGCTGGACGGAAGATTCTGCGGCCCGCCAGCAGTTCCTCCAGCTTTTTGGCCAGTGCCTCCACAATGGCGTGGCAGGGGTTTTCGTAGCCCACAACCTCCAGCTTTTGCAGCTCGACGCAGTGGAGCGTTCCATAGAAGCCCAGCATGAAGTCCGTCAATTCAGCGATCATCTGGTAGCCTTCCATGTTGCTCACATCCGTCTGACCTTCTTTTGCGGTCATCAGCCCGATGATCCCCACCGCCACGGTGAAGGCGCCGCAGCAGGACTGCTCAGTCTGCATCCCAAGGCCCATGACGGAGAACATTTTCCGGGTCTCCTCGGACAAATTCAGATGGTAATATTCATTGCAGGCCATGAACATCGCCTCGGCACAGGTCAGTTCCGTGCCGATGTGGTAGTGGTTGACCAGTTCATAGAGTTTCATTGTTGCCATACCATACTCCAATCGCAAAGCATTTCATTCTGTGTCACTCTGCGCAGCTCGTCCCGCACCTCCATCAGCGCAAAGCCCAGCAGGTTTTGTCCACGCCACTTCATGGGGTCCTGGGCCTCCGGGGAGCTGGCCGCGAGGCGGATACCCCAGATGGCATCGTAGGGGCTGGCCTCCACCAGCACGCTGTCCCCGGTGGAGAGGAGAAACTCTCGCAGATCGCGGTTCTGGCTGAATTTGTGCCAGTTGCCAAGCAGCACAATGGCGTACTTGAACTTGTCCCATACCTTCTGGTCAAAGCCCCGCACCTTGCGGCCCAGAGCCTTGATCTGCTTTTGGTCGCTGCATTTCAAAATCTGGTCCCGGATCTCTTTGTCGCCGAACAGCTCGGCCTTAGCAGCCATCATATACTGCTCCATGCAGAGGTATGAGTCAGCCGTCGTATAGAAGTCCTCCATCCACCACTGGCTGAGGCAGCTTTTTGTCAGCTGGCCGTCCTCGGATAGCTGATGGCCCCAGAACAGGCACAGCTCCCGCTTCCGCCCGGCGGCAAACTCCTGCTGGAGTCACTGGCGGGTGTACTTTGGCTGGCCTTCCGGCTGCCACGCATCCACCAAGAAGTCACCATGCTCCAGTACCTCGCTGCTGTCCTCGTCATCCCACCAGCCCTTCCAGGTCACCGGCTCGGGAAAGAGCGTGCGGTATTCCGTCCGCTCCTCTGGTGAGAGGGTATCCAGCCAATCGCCAAATCGGTATATGTAATCCTCCCCATAGCCCATGCGCCAGCCGATGGAGTATCGCTCGATCTCCCGGTGGGCCAGCCAAGGGGGAGGCATTATTTTCTTATCTTGTAGTGCCATAGGGTTTGTCCTTTCTTATTCGAGCAGTTTCTGGTTCCATTCTTCTTCTGTGACCAGTTTATTCAGGATGTAGAAGTGCTTGTCATCCCTTGAGAGATCCATTTCTGTATTCACGATCCGCCAGGATTGCAGGTCGGCTTTCGGCAGCAGATAACCGCCCCAGAAGATGGACTTGGCATCCCATGCGAAATAGCCGTCGTTGTTGGAAACGAATGTGGCAGGGTCAGCTTTTTTCAGTATTTTGATTTTACCGGCAAAGTTTTCATAGTACACGGCCTTGCTGTCCTTGGCATATCCGTAGGGAATCCGCACTCGGATGGGGCGCTGTGTCTCATCGGACATGATCCGGACCATTTCCACCAGGTTGACTCCATCATCACAGACAACGAAAGAGCTGATGTCCTCCGGTTCAAACCGGCCGCCGGTCGTCCAGACACTTTTACAATCCCTGGCGTAGCAGTTATTGAGTGCCGTGAACGAGGCGTGATCCACATTTCGCAGCTTTTTGCGCTGGAGAAAACAGTGTTTGCTATCCTTGGCAAAGTGATTATTGAACCAGACAAAATGCTCTACATCATTGGACACCGGGGAATAACACCAGTAGACCATTTTACCGTCCGTCCAATAGCACAGGATCTCCTGCGCGTCTTCATCATAGAACAACGGGTTACTCTCGATGTCAGGCAAAGTCATATAGTCCACATCTATGTATTTTGGCGGCTTGGGCAGTGGATTTCTAATCGATTCCATGGTGTTCACCTCATTCAATGTCGTTTAGTTCTCTATAGTTTCGCAATTTCATCCAACCAGAAAGTATCAATTTCAGAGGTGCAGTCAAGTGTCTTTAACAGATGTTTATATTCACTCAGATTGGGATTTTTCTTATCTGCAATGATGCGGAACATGAGAGCAATTGTGTATTCAGTTGGCTTTCTTTTCAGCGATGCGACCAATTCTTCCTCATAGCCTTCATGGTAAAACTTCTCCATAAAGCTACCCAACGGCCCAGGACCGCCAAAATCAATATTGGGAGAAGATTCAATCAGTTCCAAAATCGGTCTTACAGCATCAAAAGGTGTTTCGCACTGTTCCAGTTCATCAGTTAAATCAAAGACCGGATCTATAAACTGATATTTGTCGCCTGTGGTGGCAGCCTCGTCGATTGCCTTTTTTATCTCTTCCAACAGTTCTGTGATTCTTGTATCCATTGTTTTTTCAACCTCCTCAAAAATCTCGAAGCTCATCAAACTTCTCAATCAGGGAATCTTTCTGGAGCGTGTCGCCTGGCAGGGCATCCAGGATACCCCGCAGGGCCATATAGATTTCATCCCGCTCCTCGGTTTCGATAAAGCCCATTTTGTTGAAGGTCTGGGTGTAGGCTGTCACCGCATCCAGTGCCTGGGCCTGGGCGTCCTCGCCCGGTTCAGCGGCCAACTTCATCAGCTGGGAACGGATCTTGCGGTATTGATTGGCTGCCTTTTTCGCAGCGGCGGCAGGAATATGTTCCGCACCGTCCCAGCCTCGGAAGGGATTGTCCAGGTTTTGCGCCAGCCACTCCGGTTTCCGGGGCTTGGTGATCCTCAGATCCATTCCCGGCTTGCTTTTCCAGAACTGTTTTGCCGCTTTTGCTGCCGTCTCCGGCAGGCTGGTCATCCAGAACCAGCGAAGTTCCGGCATCTGTTCCGGGGTGGGGATGTCGTCCGCCCCGAAACCGAACAGGTCGAAGGTGGAGAGGTTCGTCAGTTCCCGGAACCCTCGCACAGCGGAAAAGTTCCCCAGGTTTCCCGGCGCGCCCCAGAGTCTCAGTTCCTTCAGGTGGGGATGGACAGCAGCCAGCCCGGTGAGATCAAAGTCCTTCAGCCCGATGCCATGCAGCCCTCGTAGGTTCGGCAGTTCTGTGTGCGGGCGGTATTCCCCGATAAATTGGAGGGTCAAACCGCTGCCATCTTCGGGGGCATGGATGGCACAGGCGTCCGCCCCCTTGTTCTGGAACAGGAGCAGCTCCGTTCCCTCACACAGCCACAGTTCTTCCAGCTCGTTCATGTCCAGCATCAGCTTTCTGATGCTGGTGCCCCGCAGATCAAGTGTCCTCTGACCGTGGTTCAGCAAAGTCACTTCATTAACAAAGGGGTTTTCCTGCAAAAACTCCAGCAGATCCGGGTGCCACCGCTCGCAGATGAGGGTGGAGAGGCAAGGCAGCGCCTTTAGTTCCAGCGCCGAATCGAATGGTTCGTGCTGGTCCATCACCCGATGGCTGCTGACCTTCAGCGGGATGCCGCCGATCTCCGTTTGCTCGTCGCTCTCCATGGCCTCCTTGAAGGCCCGCCGCCGTTCCTCCGGAATGGCCTGCCACCGGATCTGGAGGTACACATCATAGCCGTCACTCCAGCCGCCGTAGGAGTGGCAGGGCTGGTCGGTGAAGGGCGGAAGTGTGCCCACCAGCGTGTACTGGGGCGGGACCTCCATCGGCACCCGCAGCAGATGAAGGTCACGGGACCAGTACATGAAGTCCTTGTAGAGCGGGCGGAGATGGGGCAGTTCCTCCGCAGTCAGAGGGGCGTCGCCCACCCAATCCAGAGAGAGGATCACCGCCCAAGACTCTTTGCTCACCGTGTCCGGCGGCGCAATATAGGCCACCTGGCAGGCGGTGTAGCGTTTCAGATATTGGTTGTAGACTGTATAGACCTCTCCGGCTTGTGCTCGCATACCTGCGCCTCCCTCTGATACCTTATAGTCCTGTTCGCTGCCAGCCGTTCAGCCGCTCCTGCACCGCATCAATCTTCCAGCCTTCGCCCACACGCTTCATAAGAAAGCGGCGGTCAAAGCCGGTGTTTTTCTCCCTGGTGTAGATGTAGAGCTTGTTTTTGGTGATCTGCTCTGCGTCAAGGAATTCTTCCCCGTTGTAGGTGCCCTGGGCGCTGTATGAGAGGCCCAGGGGCCGATAGCCTGGACGGGGCTTTTCGTTCACATACTTCTCCCAGATCGCCAGCAGGCGGGGCACAGCCTCGGCATCTTCAAACCCGGCATGCTCCATGTACTGCTCCCACTGCGTCATTTCGGCAAAAAAGGCGGACAACACTTTGCGGCATTCCTCCGCCGCCTGTTCATCCAGCTGGAGGGGCTTTTTGGCCTTTTCCCGCTGGAGCTGGGAGAAGTGTTCCATCTGCTCCCTGGTGAATTGCATATGGGCCACCGGCTTGATGTAGTTGTTGCCGATGATGGCCAGTAAGCCCTCATATGTCACAGCGGTATGGTCGATCTGGATGTGGGAGAGTTTGGGAATGGAGGCCGCCTGGAGTAGTCCGGCATCATCCAGTCCGGTGCGGTTGAGCGTCAGAAGGTCCAGCTTACAGCCTTGCAGGGCGGACAGGCCGCTGCCATGCATGGCGGCATTGCCGTCCAGCAGCAGATAGCGCAGCTTGGGCATGGCGGAAAAGACGGAGAAACAGGCGTCAGTGAGCGCACCGTCCTCCACGCCAAAATTGACCATGCTTTTATGCCCGGCAAAGGGGGCAAGCAGTTCATCGGTCACCGGATAGCCTTTCACATGAAATCCAACCAGAGTGTAACCAGCCAGCCGCTCCATGATCTCTGCGGTCAGTTCCGGGACTTCAAATTGCTTTTCTCCGTCTAAGGTCAGGACACCGCTCTCCCAGTTCACTGTCCGCGCCCGTTTCGGCCATTCCATCGCTGTTTCCCTCCTTACGCCTGCTCCTTGTAGCTGGCTTCAATGTCGATGAAGCGCACATACACGGCGCAGACTTCGCCCTTTGCATCATAGCCGAAGTAGACGGGATAGTAGCCGTCACCCCAGCCGGAAGCAAAGATGGGCAGATTGCAGTCCGTGTCCGGCACCGTCCAGTTGAGCCAGTCGCCGTAGTCTCCCTGATATTTAGGGTGGGCTTTGGCGTTTTCCTCCAGAAGATCGCAGAACAGGTCGTTGTAAGGGTCGATGTCCGGGTCTTCCTCCAGCCGCTTGCCCCAGTATGTCTTGAAGGCCGCCTGGGTCTGGATGTCCGCAACGCAGCCCATCCCGGCGTCTACGCCAAAGCCAAAATAATCGTCCTCGCCCAGTTCCTCGTCCAAATCCTCTTTGCCGGTCATACCCAGTTCATAGCGGACAGGCTTTTCCCCGCTGACCTCCACTTTGACACAGGCGTAACGGTCGCCATATTTCTCACTGGGCACCACGCAGATCTTTACGGGATAAGTCCCGGCGGGGATCGTTTGAAGGAAGGGCAGAGTGTCCTCCAGCTCCACCAGTGGATCACAGGCGAAGATCTGCCCGGTGGGGAAATGGACGGCACCGATGTCCAGTACATCCACCGCCATGTTCCCAATCACTTTCTCTGTGAAATGGGCCTCTAAGTCATCTTTACAGGTCAGTTTGTTCTTGATTGCTTCGTATTTGTTCAGCCATTCAGTTGTAGGCATATCAGTTTCCTCCTGTTGATTCTGTTTCTTGATGTACACACTCTTTGAGCCGTCCCAGTAGCAGTTCACACACCGGCCATTCTGGAAATGATGGTCACAATTCGGGTAGCCATAGAGAATATGGGCGCATTCCGGGCACAGTCCCATCATCTGTGAGGAGCCTTTGAAAAACAGGCTGCCGCACTCATCGCAGACGGCCAGTTCTTTTTCTACCATGGGGATCACCAGTCCCGTTCCCGGATGGCCTCCTCGGTATCAATGGGGATGTCAAACCACGCCAGAATGTAGGCCACGGTTGCCGCAATACATTCCCGTGCCACCGTTTCGATCTCGCTGTCGTTCTCGTCAAACTCCTCCTGGAGCTCATTGATGCCGCAGACCGCCTCGTCCAGCGTCTCCTGCACCACTTCGGTGTCGGTTTCGCCGCTCTCCAGCAGGTCGATGACTTTCTGGAGTTCGTCCTTTACCTTGTCCACCAGAAAAGCAGGATAGTAATTGTCCTGATACATCTCGTCCAGCAGTTTGTAATTGGGGTCAAATGCTTTCATAGGGATTGCTCCTTTCTCATTCAAACATCAGGCCGTATGATTTGGTCAGGCTGCCATCATCCTCATGGAACATACACTGATACAGAGGCTGGCGCTGTGTTGCTTTACGGAACCGCTCCAGAACCGGAGCCAGTGGCTCATTGGTAGGGATGCCGAGCGCATCAGCTACCCGACGCCAGCTGTCCATATCCATATCTTCCAAGTTGATGTTGCGCTGCCTCTGTCCGTATTCCTCCAGTGTTTTGGAGTCCGCATACTCCTTTGCGTCACAGCAGTCGTGCCAGCAGATGCAGCGCACGATCAGTGAAAAAAGGTCGTCCATGCTCTCGGCCAGACGGCCTGCCTCACCTTCGCTGCTGTAATAGCCGATGGAGCCATCTTCCAACAGGTGGTATTCTCCGCCGGAGCCATCTCTGGCAAAAGCCATACCGGGCAGTGTGAAGGTTGATCGACCATCCGCCTCATCCCTCGGAGACAACTCATCCAGCAGGAAGAAGTCAAAAAGGGAATCAAACTTCTCTGCCAGATCAGGGTCATCACGCAGTGCTTTCAAATAATCCATAGCCGTTTCCCTCCGTCTACTGTTCTGGTTTTAACTCATGCAGCCTTTCCAGCCACAGCGGTTCTTCAATTATCTCATCGTTTTGGTAAAAATGTTCCTTGTCACGGGCAAGATGATCGGCAAGCGGTGGTGCGTCCGGCGGGGTGCATACCGTAAAACTGTCCCGATCCGCCCCCTTGATCTCCCGGTTGAGGTAGTACACCCGCCTGGCATCGCGTGAATACCAGTGACTGAGCAATTCCCATGAGGGCAGATCCGCCTTGGGAAGCTGCTTACCATAAGCATAGATTCGTTTCTCATCCCTGGCAAAATAGGTATCGCCCAACGAGCGGAAAGAGGAAGCTTCCGCGCCTTTGATGATCTTCACCTTGCCGTCTCCGTTGTGGAAGTAGACCTGCCGGCTGTCCTTTGCATATCCCTGGGGCGCACCCGAATCGTTCTGGCCGTTGTCCAACACCTGGAAGGCTGCCAGCTCTACATCTGGGATTCTCCCGCTGGTGGTATAGACGGCTGTTTTGTCCATCGCGTAGGCATAGTTTAACACCCGAAACGATGCCGGGTCTGCTCCACGCAGGCGAATCCCGCCGAGAAAGCAGGCCGTAGAGGATTTGCCCCAGTAATGCCAGCAGCAGAAGTCTTTGGGCGAAACACCCTTCAACAAGCCGTTTTCATATAGGCCAGAGAAATAAACGGCTCCATCCTGAAAGAAAAACTCATTGTCCACCGGCTCTGTGCCGATGATCGGTTGCAACAGTTCTTCATGTATGTCAGTTATGCTCAGTTCGATCTCATCGTCGCTGTAAATCAAATAAAGCCCATGAGAGGCCTTTCTATCGAAATGCAGTTCAATGTCATGATATTTGAGAATTAAAGGCTTCCCACCGCTTCTCAGCGTGGAAACGGCATCGGGATTCCCGAAGATTTCTATGACCTCATCCTGCGACATACCAAATTTCAGCGGTGAAATGTTCTGGGGATTCTGCAATATTTGATTGCGCCAAATAGTAAAGTCCTGTTTCATATTTTTAACAACACTGGAGGATCAGCCAGATCCGGTCAAAGCGGCGGGCGGCCAGATCCTCTTTGGTGATATAGAAATAGATGTGCCCGCAGTCTCCGAACATCAACTCGAAGTCACCCTGCTCCACGGTATCCAGCTGGAACAGCAACATCCAGCGGTCACGGGCCGTTTCTTCCGCCTGTTGGCGGATATCTTTCGGGATTCTATTCCAGTTTTCGGGATTGCCCAGGCGATAGCCCTGGGATACCAGGTCGCACTCGTCGAACATACTGTTCTGGATCACATCGGGCCAACCCAGCAACTGGGAACGGTCATCCGGGTCCTCTGAGTCCTCGCCGGTCAGTTCCTCCCATGCATCGTCGAAAGCGTCGTCATCCTCCTCATCCGGGAACACCTCGCTGAAGTCCTCCCAGGAAGGATAGGAGTATTTTGAGTCCATCTTGATTTTGACCATAGGAAATTTGAAGTCTTCCTCCATATCCGCCGGGAAGTCAGCGGCGGACAGCGCGGACATGTCCTCGAACCAGTAGACGCGGGCACAGCCCTGATCCTTGGGGTCATAGCCCCAGCACTGGGTGTCCGTTTCATAGAAGAAGGAGAGCAGGCCGTGATCGGGCAGAAGATGCTCTTTGTCAAACTGGGCCAGCTCCGCACAGTTGAACTGAGCCAGGAAAGTGAGAGGACGATCCTTCACCACATGGTCATAGCTCTCACCCTCATAGGTGGGCCAAACGAAGTCCGACGGCACATCCGGCTTCCCTCCGAAGCGGGTGGCGCCCAGCTTGTGTGTTTCTTTTCCGGCAATTTTCAGCTGAATGCTGTTTCTGCCCAACGACTCCAGTTTTTCTTTGATGCTCATGTCAGTTCCTCCTTGAAAAGTTCTTACAGCTTTCCATCCAGTGCCTCAACCGTTTTCATGGCAGCGGAATCAAATTTGCACTGCCGCAGCTCCCGTTCAATCAGGGCAAACACATCCGGAAAGCACTCGATCTCATCCTGATACTCATATTTCGCATACAGTTTCCCGTACTCGGAGATCCAAACCTCCGCTGGGTAGTAGTAGCCGATATGACCGATGGGCTGGCATTTTTCACCGGCAGCCTGTTCGATCTCTGCCAGTTCACAGCCGGACATATCCCGAAAATAGGCTTCTTCCAAATGGTTTTTGATCCCGTTGACCAGGTAAGGGAACAAAGCGAATTGAAAGTCAGCCGCCCAGTTCAGTTTTTTCTGCTCCAGATACCACTCACAGCACAGGCCGAAATACTTGCGGTAAAACCGCTGGGTGGTCTTCATCATCGGGACGCCATGATCGGCGTAATACTTCTCCGCAATGGAGATGTCCACTTTTCGTCCTTCCCGCCATCCGGCGTACTCCATCAGCTGCTTGACCTTGCTTTTGAGATCGCCGGAGATGGGGATGCGTTCTTTGATCATTCGAATCCTCTCCTGTTGGCTATCAATCAAAGTTCATTTGGATACCCGATCTTATCTAAGCCCGCCTTGATTTCTTCCCATTCGCTGCGTTTCGGGTTCAACGCAGTGACCAGTTCTTTTGTCACCGGAACCCCATCAGCAAGCTGGCGCACAGCTTCCAAAGGCAGATCGGCCGGATAAAACCACTTCCCGTACTCCACATAGCTCAACGGATTGCCATCAATCGTGGAGAGCAGATCCTTGGATGCGTCCTCGCCGTCCATGGGATTGCAGTGCCAGGCGGCGCCGTCCTCCGTCCAGACACAGAAGGTGCTTTTCATCTTTTTGACCTCCCGGCTGGACATGAGCTTTTGCAGAGCCGGGGGCATCCCCGCTGTCAGATCTTCAATGCGGGGGAGCTTTTCCTCCCAGTCATAGAGCTCAGAGTCCACGCCGTTGATGACGCACCCCTCCGGCGCGAACATGACGATCATGCTCTGGTCGCCGCCGTCGGTGGCAAAGAACGCCTCCTTGCCCTTTCGCCACGCAGGATTGTAGGTGTAGTGGCGGATGAAGCTCCATTCCTCCTTCAGCATGATGACATCCAGGGCCGCCAGCCCTTTGCAGAAGGCTTTCAGGCGCTCTGCATTGGGCAGGCCAGATAAATCTTTTGTGGAAATCATGGTGTTCTCCTCCTGTCTTTCGTCACCACAGCCGGTCGATCTGGGTATATATCTTATTAGGCTCTCTGTCCGTAAAACTGGTCAATGAGTCAGTGGGTTCTGTAAGCGGCATCACATTCAAAATATCCAGTACATAATACCAGATTCCTGTATCCCAGTCCCGGAACCGCCCATTGCAGACAGCTCTCCCATACTCGCCGGGAGCCAAATCCAATGCCAGCTCATTGAGAGGCTGTTTCTGCCCGGTCTTATCGTAGGTATATCGCTCCGGCATCGCCCCGATGTGCCAATCATTGCGGTAACGCACATGGATTCCGGGCTCCTGCTGAATCAGTTCGAAAGGGTGTAGCCGCATTGTGCCATTCGGCTTCCATTCCATCAGCCTGCGACAGTCCCTATCGATCTGAAATCCATCGGACCTCTGTATGATAGACGCAAAGTGAGTAGGCAGACCAAAAGGATAATAGGAGAAGAAGTCTTTCGGCAGCCGCATGGCTTTGGGATACTGGTTCCGCTGTGCGGCCGCATTTCCGCCCCGGCAGTCTTTATACCATTGCAGGCGGATCTGCTGGATCAGAAGCGTGGGCAGATATTTTTCTCTTTTTCTTTCCTCAGCTCCCATGAGTAATACAAAAAATCTCCTTCTTCAAATCAAAGTAGACCACCATCAGCTCGTCGGTGATTTCCGGATTGAAGGACATATCCAGAATGAAAACTTGTTGATCCATCTTGTAATCCACCAGGCTGCCAAAGCGATCAAGCCGCAAAAAGTCCACCATCTCGGCAAAGGACAGCTTGGCCGGGTCGGTTCCCGGAAAAAGTTCCGCCGCAATATCCGGGTCTACATCGTCCCGGTAGAACTCCATGAAAAATGTCACAACGCCATGGTAGCGGCTGTCCTCGTCCGCCAGCGCCGCTTTGATGGCGGCTTTGGCCTTTTCCGCCAATTTCTCCGCCTCATCCAGCATTTCTCCCACCGCATCCATGGCAACAGGATCAGCAGTCAGTTCTTTCTCTACATCGAAGAGAAAGGGCAGTCCCGATTCATTGGGAAAGGTGAAGATTTCCTCGCCAGGGGTATATGTAAAATCAATGCGTTTACAGTTCAGCTTCACAGGGATGCCTCCTCATTGGTATTCCAGATGGGGTAATGGGATTGGCGAATAGACTACTGTATCTCCATCATTATCCATTTTGAGAATGACAGCAAATTCCGCTATATTGCTCTCCTGTCCCTTTGGGAGAGGAAAGATCATTGGAGGGCAACGCAGGGCAGCATGGTTCGTGGTTTTATTCCAATCCTCCATGGCCGCAGATAAAATGGCGTCAATGCGTGCCAATACCTTCTCAATGGAACCCGCTGAAATGTTGTAAAAAGTGGGGTTTTTCTGATACTGCTCTGTGATGAAGTTTTTATAGGTTTGCACTGGCATAAAGCAAAATTCCCAATCAAGGGGATGCAGCCCAAGCCAGTACTCATGCAGTTTCATAGGCGCCTCCTTACCCCTCAATGTTGGCAGTTTTGAGACCCTTTTTCAAAGAGCCGTAGACCGTTACCGCATGGTCGGTGAAGATCTCGTCGCAGTCAAACCAGGCGGTGAAGCTGCCGCCGGAGGTGACGGACAGGCTCGTCATGCTGATCCGCCGGGCCAGTTCTTCCTCTGTGATGGGGTCTGTTTCCGGGTCACGGGGATTTTCTTCATCTTGGGAGAGCCAGTTGTTGGCCAGCTCGGTCAGGTTCTTGGCTGCAAGCTCCCGCATGGCTTTGTCCCAGGTGTCACAGTCGGCCAGCAGCTTCTTGGCGGCACTGCGGGCGCGGGTCCAGGAGGGCTTGCTCTCGGCATTGACTTCCAGAGAAAGGCTCACATCCTTTCCGCACCACTGGATTTCGCCCTCGAAGGTATCATAGTCCTTGTCCAGTGTCAGTTCTCCCAGCACCTGGTCCTGGATCACCACCGGCTTGTGGTACTCGTCCAGAACGGCCTGGAGTTCCGGGCAGTCCTCATGGGCCTTGACCACCTGGGAGATACACCAGGGCTGCACCACCAGATCCTTTGCCCATTCTTCCTTCATCCGGCGGATCTTCAGGCGGCAGATCTGCTCCTTACCAAAGCGTCCCCAGCCTTTGTCACTATTGCGTTCCTCCTCGGTGACCGGCCAATCCAGCCGCTCCTCTTTGGTGCTGACCTTGCCGGTGTCGCAGAACACGATACCCAGCGTCACAACGGTCATTTCCCAAAAGTTGCCTTTCCAGTTAAATCCACCCCCAATGCAGCGATTGATCAGAGCGACCACTTCCTGCTCCTCGGGCTCGTACATCTCATAAAATTCTTCAAACATTGCGTATCCTCCTTTACAGCAGTTTCAGCACTGCGGCGGCAGGCTCGGCAAACTCTGCCGGGACCTGCTCCAATACATCCCGATAGGCCATTACCGCCTGCCAGGAGTAATAATAGAAGCTGTAAAACAGGTCATCGGGGAAGACCTCGTCCTCCTCGTAGCGCATCTCATCTTCTTCCTTGTCGTATTCCTCCGACCAGAGATATTCTTCTTTCAGCAGATCAGAGAACAGCGGCAGCGCCTCGGCGTGCTCCATCTCATCTCCATCGTGGAAGCACTGGAGGATACAGGCAAAGTAGTCCAGCAGTTCCCCGGCCAGGAAATGGGCCACAGGGTTCTGCCCGCTCTCTGCGAGGGCCTTCTCCAGAATTCGGCACAGGAACACCATGCCAAAAGGGGTAGCGTGCCACAGAGTACTCTGGTGCTCCATGTTGGTGGTGAGCTCGTAGAGGGACTCTTTGACGGACGCCAAATCTCCCATCTGCTCCAGCACTGCCAGGTGTACGGGAAAATCCGTCCCCCGGCCATAGGCGGTGGTGAGCCGGTGCCACGGGACATCCGTGACCTTGAGATGGGTGATGTAGATTCTGTTTTCCTCTGTCATGTTGTCGCCTCCTTATCCCGTTATCTGGCTGCGGTACTCTTTCTCCAGAGCGGTGTACCACCGATTCAGCATGGTTTCCAGACTGGTTTTTCCTTTGCGATCTGTAAAAACGAGGAACTTGTCCAGCAACTCAGGAAACAAATTCTTACCGATATTTGTCAGGTCCTGATTGAGATAGACCATCCGCAGGATACGGCCATGCCGGTCCAGAGGGTTCTTTTTCAGCAGCTCCTTTTCAAAGCAGAAGCGCAGGAATACCACATTCTCGTCGTAGAAGTCCTCCACCACAGCCGCGCCAATGCTGGTGTATGTGATGTCGTACACCAAACGGCTCCAGTCAAATTTCTCAGCATAGAGCAGTTTCAGCGCCTTCGCCCAGTGTTCCTCCGGGATCACCAACATCCTGTGCTGGGCGGTGCTGGAGTAGCCTCGGTAGACGGGTTCCGGCTGTCCCAACAGCTCACTCACGCTGTCGGCGTAGACGAAGCACAGCTCCTCATCGAACAGGCCGCCGATGAAGTTGCCATTGCAGTACAGCATATAATTCTTGGACTTGGCCGGAGAATAAGAGAGGCTGTATTCCTGCGAGTCCAGGTTTTTATGTACCTTGTTCAGAAAGTCTATGGATGTCATGGCTGTACTCCTTATTCCAAATCCAACTCTCCATTGCAAAGCATTTGCAGAAAATCTCGAAAAGAAGGGGCAACCTGCGTTGTTTCTTCAAACTCCGGTTCTTCTCCGGTTACAATGGTTCCATCTTTCAGGCAGAGGGCATAGTAGGAATATCCATCTTTCAGTGACAAGCAGATAGGCAGATGGTCGTTCCAGAATGATTTGATTTCCGCTATCCAGCTGCTGTCTCCTTCGGCGGCATCCAAACTCATTTTTTCAAACTCGTTCCAGTCAAATCCGTTTTCTCCCTGTGGGGCAAAGTCATCCGGACAAAGCATCCACACGGTTTCTGCACTGTTGACACACGCTTTCATGTTTCGGAGGAAATATATATAATCTGTCGGAAGTAAATCATAACGCTGAGTAATCTCTGCTGGAATTTGATTGTTTTCCTGCATCTCGACTTTCCACCCCTGTTCTGTCAGAGATTTGGTCAGGCTTTCAAGTAATGTATTCATCAACTTCTCCTCATTCCTCAAACTTGCCCTCGATCATCCCGTTCAGATACCGGCCAGGATCTGCAATGAAGTCATCCCATTTGGCCAGAGGGTGGAACTGCTCATGCTCGATGTCCAGATACCACAGCTTTTTGTCCCTGGGGCTCCACAGCAGCAGATAGTCGCTGTAGTTGTCCATCTGCACCATCAGGGAGAGCAGCTTCTTCCGTTTCCAAGTCATCTCCTGTACATCCATAAAGGAGTAAAGCTCCGCCCACTTCACCCATTCCTGATCCGGGAACTCCAGCCGCAGGGGGCCGGCCTTCAAGTATTCCACCAGCTTGGCGGGCAGCTTGTAGGGCATGAGCTGCCGGATCTTTTCCTGCTCGTTGTGCCATTCCTCTGGCTCCAGCACCTTCAGGTAGTCGGCCATCTCCTGATTCTTGTTCTGAACTGCCACACTGTATGGACGGTCGCCGTATTTGTCAACAATGGTGATGTCCGCCCCCTGTTCCACCAGCCAGCGCACCATGGGGAAATTCTTATGCCGAGCCGCTTCGGTGACAGCGGTGGGGGCGTTCGGAAACACCATGTCCGGCTTGTGGTAATTGATGTCTGCCCCTTTTTCCAGAAGTAGCCGGGCAAGTTTGGTATTGCCCTCAGACACAGCGGCCCGGAATGCCTCGCCGCCAAACTTGTCCACTGTGATACCGGCTTGCTCCAGCACCTGGATGTTCTCCGGGCGCTTGCCCCAGCGCACTTCCTGGAAGGCCCGCTCTTTCTGCTTCGGGGAGAGTATTGCGGCCTGTTCAGCAAAGAGCGCCACCACCTCCGGCCCACAACAGCGGGCGGCGGTGAGCAGTAGGGGCTGTTCCTCTGCCAGACCGGGATCAGCTCCATGCTCCAGCAGGAAGTGGATCATGGGCACATCATTCCGAAAAACCGCAATCTCCAATGGCATCAGCTTGATGTATTCGCTGAGCTGGATGGGAACATCTAAATCCAAACCGCCTTGAAGCAGCGCCTCCAGCTTGGGAGTGTCATGGTCACAGATGGCGGCAGCCGTTTCCGGGAGGGTCTCCCAGCGGCCAATATATGCAATTTGGTACATAGGGCACCTACTTTCGTTGTTGTTTCACTTGATAGGGAACGGTCCGGCCCAGCACCCGGCCTTTGCCAACGGCATTGGCTCCTTCATAGATCAAAAATTCCGCATTGTTTTCCAGCGGGGCGTAGTCAATGGTATCTGGATAGAGAGGCTGGGCATTTCCCAAAGCCGGTGTATCAAATATACACTCGGTTCCGTCCAGAAAGCATACACCCAGATATTCCGTAGTTCCAATAACCACAAAATGGGGACAATACTTTCCACTGACCAGGCTGGGGGGCGTTTTTCGCTTGCCACTCCAGAAGATGACCTCCACATGAAGCACCGCCCGGTTTTCATCTGTTCCAATCATGCCGCATTCTCCTCTTATCCCACAATGGTGGTTTCCTGGATAGCCAGATTATCGTAATCCATGGCGATCAGCTTTTCAGCGGCCTCTGGGGTACACATGAACCAAGTACTCACGCCCCAGGCGTCCATCCTTGTAACGGTGAAAAAGTCGGTTTGGGCAGAAGTAGGTTCTCTTGCGTCAATATAGTAGTCGGAATAGAGGTAGACCAGATCGACCTCCCGGTCCGGCAGCCACTTGGCCCGGCGCACACGTGGTTTGCCATTTTTCAGCGTCTTTTCTCTGGGGTTCTCAAACCACGCCAGTTCCTTGACTTTCAGGCCGGTGAAGGAATCCATCAGCCGCCGGGCAATCTCCCGGTGGGTAAATACTCCGCAGTCCCAGGAGCCCATCAGCCATGTCTGTATAAAGTCGCCCACCTTGCTGCCAGGAGCAGGCGGTCCATAGACGCTCTCATCCGCCCACATGACCTCCATCTTTTCGCACTGATCCGGCCGGGGACAGGACTTCTTGTTGCCGTGTCGGTACATGATATTCACATAACCGAAGTCCTTGCCAGTTCGGTCGTGACCAACGGTTTCCACTTTATAGGCAGTTATGGACATTGCAGTTCCACCTCCTGAGCCAGGACAAATCCGCACAGTCCAAGGGAAGCGTCGATGACAAATACCCGGATATGCTCCCGATCCATGCGCTCCCGCAGTTCCTCGATGCCGCAACGGGCGGGAAATCCGTAAGGGATGGTACCGTCCAGCAGGTCTTTGTACTGTTCAAAAAAACCGTCCACGGTGATCTCATCCATGCCGAAGAGGATGTTGTCCTGAATCACATTTTCAAACCAGTGGGCCAGCAGGCCGGTGAAGCGAACGGATACTTTCTCTCCGGCCTCGGTCTGGGTATCCATGTGCAGGGTGTGGGCTTCAAAGTCAGCGCAGTAGCGGAGAACTCTATTGTCGTGCAGCTTTTCAAAGGATTGAATTACCATACTCATGCCAACTCTGCGTCCAGTATCTGGACTGGTTTTCCTTTCTCGTTCACATAGTAAAGGGCGATATAGTCGATGCCGTCCCGCTTGACCTGTTCCCAAGGCATACGCTCGCCGTTGATTAGTTCCACAGTATCCGCCTCATCCGGTTCGAAGTCTTCTTTTTCGTCCTCGTAGTCCACGCTGTACCCCAGCTCCAGCACCAGCTTGGAGGCGGGGATCTCATACCGCTTGAGGGGACGGTGCTCCAGCTCGGCTGGATCATGTTCTTCGCAGAACATATTGTCGTAGCCATGCCGCCCACCGTCGAAGATGACAAACTCCTCGCCGCTCTCCGGGTCACGAGCTGTCACAAGTTCGGGAGCGAAATAACTGGGAACAATATATAGCTGTGGTTCTTCGTTTAAGGTCAACAGATCACCGTAGTACCAAACCTCCAGCAGTTCATTGCCAGTGGTAGAACACAATGTCACGGTGGGCAGGCGTTTCTGCGCCCACTCCTTCACATGGCCGGTGAGCCAGGTGGGATAATGGGGAGAGGGCGGGGATATGACTTCTTTCGAAGATACGCCATGTGTGCGGTTCCACGGCTCCATATCTAAACTGACCGTCCAGTCACCGTCTATATATTTCATTTTGGAATTGGCCTTGATGTAGTCCTCTCCCCAGAGGGCTACATCCGCCCTGCTGTACCAGGTCTTCATGGTGATACCGTCGCCTCTTAGGATCTCGCAGCAAATATGCTCCTCCGGCTTTGCGTTCCGTAGTTTGAGCATACGCAAAATTTCCGTATCTTCCGGGGTGATCTCCCGGAATGTAAATTTGAATGACATTTTGTTGTCTCCCTTACAGTACCCAGGACATGATACTGGTCACAATCAGCACGATCCCAAGCAGGAAGAAGATCACCCGCCTGGAGCCGCGGCCATAGCGGTGAGAGTCCGGTTTGCCGGTAGGGTCGCACATCCAGTTCCAATTCAGAATTGAGCCAGCCACGGACACAATACCCATGATCAAAGTCACCCACTCCCAGTGTGCCTGTAAAAAAGCTGTGATCTGCTCGCTGTTCATTTAAGTTTCCTCCTCGCCTTCGTCGTCGCGTATCACCTCATACCATGCTCCATCTTCACTGCGCATCTGCATGGTTCCGTAAGGTAGGTTCAGAAATCGGATAATGTCTGGGTCGATGCGGCAGATGTCACGGATATCATAGAAGCCGCAGTGCGACTCGTAGTATTCATCACCTTCGCCGTACACATCGCCCTCATCCCCGGAGTAGAAGGCCCAACCGCTCTCCCAACCCATATCCTCGCGCTCGGGGAACAGCCGGTCCATAATCTGCACCTTGCACCCATCCTGGGCGACGCGGTCGGAAGCGTAGCAGAACAGAGGGCCGTCCCAGTTAGGAATGACAGTCGGTTTCCCTTCCGCTGCCCGCGCCACCCACTCCTCGGGGTCATCTGCAAATTCCGTTTCCAGATACTGTTGATACCGCTCATCCAGCAACTGCTCCACACGCTGACGGATTTCTTCGGTATACGGCAGAAGTAGGTAGGCTGCTTCTTTTTCCGCAATACTGTTCCAGATACGGTCCTTGGGCCCGGCCAAGACGATATTCCGGCAGTCCCGGCGGTAGATATAGGGGTTGGAGCGGTTGTCCTGAGCGTACCACTGGGCAAAGCCCGAGCCTCTCCGGTCAAAGAACTGAGTAGACAATTTCCCGTCCAGTTTGTTCAGGATGAACACCCGCAGATCCGGCCCCTTTCCGGCCCGAATCGCCTCCACCACCTCCCGATGCCGGGAGAGGAATGGGTTACTCATTTGGCCTCGTTTCATAGCCCAGCCCAGGAAGAAGGCCATCCGATTGCAGGCATCCAATTCATCTACTGGCAGGTGAAGCGCCCGGATCTTCTTGATCTGCTCTGCGGCGTTGTCCATCTCCGCTGGGTCGTAGCTGATTTTCTCCCGGTCTGTGACCACATTGAGCCGGTGCGGATTGATGACCTCCAAGCTCTCGTCCGGGCAGAGGTCCAGCAGGGCGTCCGAGCCGTGCTCCAACTTGTATTGGATCTCCTCCCGATAGAGGGGAATCACCTGATAGAAGTTGACTTCGTCCCCGTCCGGCAGGCGGCAGAAAAAGGAATCCGTCCCAAACACACCGGGACAGAGCAGGATCTCACCCCGCAGCTCCGTGTTCTCCGCGAAGGGGATACCATCCCCACCCTCATCCAGTGTAGTCCTGGATTCCAGCCCTACCTCCGGGTCCTCCATGGCGAAGTGGGCGGTGGCCAGCATCATCCGGATGGGCCAGCTCCACCGCTCCTCCCGACAGTCCGCCTTTGTCAGCTTCCAGTCTCGGGGCAGATTGATGAGCAGCTCCGCCCGTTCCAGTTTTTCCTCTCGACGCTCCTCCGGAAAACCCATCCTATGCCGGCTCAGGCCGACAGTGACCAGGGTGTAGTAGTCATGCTCGAGCCGGGGCGGGATGACGGCGATCTCCAGCGGGCGATCCGGATCGCTGCCGTCCGTGAGGAGCTGGGTATAGACACCGAACTGCTGGTCGATATGTACTTTCACATGGCCGAGAATGTCATCGTCGGCAGGGGAAATGGTCTCCTGTCGGATGATCTTCTCCCGCTCGTTCCAATCCAGTTCCAAGGAATTTTCCTCCTCCAGATACTCCTCGAAGTCTCGCACCAGCTTTTGGGCGTCTATGTCATCCGGGGCCAGGGACAGCCAGCGTTTTGCGTATTCATAGGCGGTGGCTGCGGAGCTGTATGCCATCAGGCAGGAGTAGCCCATCCGGGCATTCCAGTAGGGATCGTTCTCACCCTGGGTGCGGACGGACTCCAGCAGATCAATGGCGTGCCGGAGAAGATCTCCATCCACTTCAGCGTTCTCGCCAAGAGCACCGCGGTCACCCAGCACCGCCAGATTGCTGTAGGCTCGGCCCAGTTTGAGCGTCAGCAGATAATCCCGCTCCTGTTCCGGGATGGCTTCGATAGCCTCAATGCATCGGGCAAACTCGTCCGCATCATTCCACTTCTCAATCTGCTCCAGCAGCTCTGCTCTTTCTGCCTGATTCATCGTTTCACCGCCTTTTCTGTTTCATCCTTTGCCTTTTTTGAAGTGTCCGCTGCCTCGCCATGTGTTGACTACACAGGTGAAGATCTGACCGCAGTGCTTGCATCGAATCATGTGAGCCATAATTTCGTCTGCCCACCCATCCTCAGTCTTTACCTTCTCCAGCGGACAGGTGGATTCCTCTGCAATCAGTTCAAATTCACCTTGTTCCACCAACTGCTGGATATAGGCAATACAAGCCAGGTAGTCCTTGGGGTCATCAAATTTTCTCCATGTTTGAATGTTACGGCAGTGCTCGCACATAATGGGCACCTCCTCCCATAAACGGTTGTAGTCAGCCCTGTATCTCAGCGTCAACGGGGCCTTTTTTCAGCGTTCCATCCACAGTGATCACATGGCCCCAGAACATATCGTCATCCTCGTACCAGGCGGTAAAACGGCCGCCGGGAGATACTGTAAACTCGGTGAGGAGGATGCGCCGGGCAAACTCATCCTCGGTGATGGGGTCTTGTTTCGGGTCCCGGGCGGTCTGGTTATTGTCCGCCAGCCACTCGTTGGCCTGAGCGGTGAGCTTCTGGGCAGCCATCGCCCGCAGGGACTTGTCCCACACCTCCTGATCTGCCACCAGTTTCTTCATCACATTGGTGACACGGGTCCAGGACGCTTTCTTTTCAATCTCCACATCCAACGAGATCCGGACTTCTTTTCCCATCCACTTACAGGTCCCCTCGAATATGCTCATCTCACGATCCAGCGTGAGGGTTCCCAGCACTTCGTCCTCCAGAAGAATGGGCTTTGTGTATTCCGCCCAAATCTCCTCCAGTGCCGGACAGGGTACGCCTTCCTCCAGTACCTCAGTGACATACCACTGAGGTTCGTAGAGGGCATCACCTTTCCAGCCGCGGGCTTTGATCCGGTAGATCTGGCCCTTGGTAAACCGCTTGGAATAGTCGCCGGCATCCCGTTCCTTGTCCGTCAGCGGCCAGCTCAGGTAGCATCGACCGGAGATCGCCTGTCCGGTCTGGACATCCGCCATGGCGAGGGCATGGGTATGCGCCGCCCAGTAGGTATCCAGAAAGGTTTTGTCTGCGCTGACACCGTCCTGGATCAGTACCAGTTTTTCCTCATCTTCTGGGGCGTACAGGGCAATAAAGTCCTTGACCGTTCTCTTTTTCATGGCGTTCTCCTCACGCAAATACTTGCTGATATTTCTCTTTCAGTTCCTTCGGTGCTGACTTGATAACCTTGCTGCCGCCGTTTTCGGAGTCTTTGCCCCAAATTGCCCAGAGCACATCCCGCCAAAGGTAGTCCAGCGCCCTTTTGTCATTGCCGGATTCTTCCGGCAGGTAATATTCCAGATGCCCTTTGATCTCCAGCAGAGCATCCAGGCTCTCCTCATTGGCGATCAGGGCGCGGAACTCCTTTGCGGGCTTCAGATTCTGCATGGACTGTACTCCGTGGACCAGCACAGGCAGGGACTGGGCAGTGAACCCGTACTGCTTGAACAGAATATGCAGGAACTTCTCCTGCAAAGAGGAGTGCTCGTCATCACATCGATCCAGGTAATCGCACACCAGCCGCCACCACTTCGGCCCTTCCAGTCCCAGGGCGAACACGGCAAAGGTGCCAGGCATAGCACAGGCTTCGTCCGCAAGGTTTTGGTACCACTCAAACTCCCGCATAGCCAGACGAGCGTATCGCTCCATAGCTGGATGCAGATTGGGGTGCTGCACAGCGCAGGCAAAGAGCTGATTGACTCCCTTCTTGGGCAGGCCGGGAATAGGCAGATAGAGTTTTTCCTTCCCACGGAACTCCACCGAGTAACTGCGGGGAAATTCCTCCTGCTCCAACACCGCACACAGGTAGTCCAGGATTTCAGCATAGCACTCCTCGGTGGAGTCCCTGGCGGTGATGCGGATGGCAGCAAACGCATCATTGGCCGATGCGGTGAAATGCTCCGTCTTACGCTGCTGGATGTCCTTTGGTAATTTGCCGCTGCCGGCTGTTTTCAGTTGCTTCACCATATCTGGGCGAAGCTGGGAGACCAGGCCGAGGATGTGCTCGGTGGTGAGGGATTCAAAACTCTGCCCGTACACCGTATGGCAGACCGCCACATAGCAGGCAAAGCGCAGCAGGCCTTCATCCACATCCTCCGGCCGCAGCTCCGGCCACACAGTACAAGGCGGGTAAGGCGTAAAATCATCCTCTTTTTCTCCAGCCTCAAAATACCTTTCCTGCACCTGCTTTTCTATGTATTTCTCCAATGTATAGCGGATCTCCTGCCAGCCCACCAACCGCCGCAGGGCATCGCAGAATGTAACAGCTTCCTCATAGGGGAATCCCTTCAAAGGCAGTTTGGACAGATACCGCTCCAGGAGCTGGTTGGGAAGAAAGGGTGTCCCGTTGTGATTTCGCACCACGGTCGGGTAGGCGGAGTGATTTTCACGAGCGGTTCCGTTCAGCACATCCTGAATGCAGAGATCCGCCTCCGCCAGCACCTCCGGGGAAGTGTCCGGCTTGTGGATCAGATAGTAGCGGTCATGTACGCCATCACGCTTTGGCAAACTCATGGCAAGGTCTCCTCTCAGGTTTGCTGATGCTGCATGGATACGATTTGGCAGTCTGGACAGAATTCCACATAGAGCGTGCCCTCCGCACAGTCAAACACCGTATCCCACTGGATCTGCGCAAGATATTTCATAGGTTTCCCGCAGTGGGGGCAGATGGTATATTCCGCGTCCTGTACCCAGTTGGCAAAGCCGCCGATGGTGTTCACATCCTGGCAGGCTGCGCCGTAAAACAGGGGCGCCGGCGTCTTGTCCAGCACAAAGGGATTTTCCGTGAGGGCCTTGTAGTCTTCGGGACTGACATAGCAATCTGTCTTCTCCGCCCCGTCAAAGAGTTCGGAGGGGAAGACTTCCACTCCGCCATCCAGGGTAAAACTGTTAAAGGCTGGACCTTTCAAAAATCCCACACAGCTGGGGCAGCAGGTGGCAGTCAGAATACCATCCAACCCCAGAAATTTCAGACGCTCATCCCGGCCATCCAGCACCAACATATCCACCATACGCCCGCCGCAGTGAGGGCAGGTGTCCTCCCGTGCTCGGCCAATGCGGACGGGAGATTTCTCGCCAGCGGTTCCCTTGACCATAGGATAACAGGTGTCGAAGTTGAGCTGGATTTTCTGGCCCTCCTTGTCGAAGGTCCAGCCTCCGATCTGCGCATAGCTGGATGGGTCTACATAGAGGCCCTTGCGCCAGGGCCGGGGATTTCGCTCCAGCTCCAGCAGAGTTTCCATTGCCTTGTCATCTCCTTGCATAGCAAGGCAACTCATCAGGTTGGAGGCCGCGCTGGAATATTCCGCAGACAACAGCGCATGGATCAGACCATCCCGCACATCGGCGGGAGCGTGATCATAGATCTCACAGGGCCAGAACACCTCTGCGGCCAGTGCCACTCGCTGAATCTCCGGGGTGATGGCATCATGGTAGCCAAGCAGCTGCCAGAAGTCGGCGAACTCCGGGTCCTCCATATCAGCCAGCCTCTGGATGTTCTGAATCAGGTTTCTCTGCTTCTCGGCAATCTGTTCCGGCGTCCAGGCAAGAGCAGCCTTCCGCTCCTGTTCAGATTTGCATTTCCAGCACAATCCCTCATAGCCCAAGGGTGTCCCACAGCCGGGGCAGGTATATTTCAGACTCATATTCTTTGACTCCTTTCCAGCGATAGAAAAAAGCCCCACGCCGCACTGTCATAAAGACAGGTTGACGCAGGGCGCGAAAAGGCCGCAAGGGAGACTCCACATCCACCAGCGGATGTGGTTTCTTCTTCAGCCAAAATCAATTTTTCATATTTGAACAGAACAGCCGTGGACTGTCCCAGTTTTTCTTCCATAGCAAGACCTCGGGTTACAAATTTCTAAATGGGCATACTTTACTATTTTATTATATCACATCATCTGTTTTCTTTGGAAGAGAGATTTGCTCCTCAGCCAAATTTGTGATGTGGATTTTTCCCTTTCTCTTTCCTGTCCCGGCATACTCCAGCAGTTCTCTGGCATTGCTGGCCGGATGCCGCACATAGGCGATGAGAAAATCGCTACGCTCCACCATATATCGGTTTGCGCGGACGATGGCAAGCCGTTTGGGGACCGTTTCCAGATCCGGCGGATAGAACAGAGCGTCGAACTCCTCTGGCAGATCCACCTTTCTGTTGACTGGGTAATATGGGGTCATCAGTATCAGCGTAATATCCGGGTGCGCTCGCTTAACCTGCGACAGTGCCCGGATCACCAGACGGTCGAAGTTTCCATACTGCCCCACCACAAATTCAGATACGCCATATTCCGTGATATGACGCTCTATGGTTTCAAGCAGAGTTGGGTACACCCGATCCGGCGTCTCCCTATGCCCTATAAAAAAGCAGTTTCCCATCTGACAGCCCTCATACACAGTCGCAGTCATATTTTATTGATTGTGATTCATAATAGAAATATAAAACTCTCGCCCATTTTAATAATTATATCACTAATTATTCGTTGTGTGAAGCGAAAGTTGATGATTTAAGTGCGAACCCGCGACGCTCCCTTATATTAAAATAATAAGTAGAGATTGGAGGGAGAGGATCATGGACGATAACCGCCGCTATGAAGCGTTTGTGCGGGACCGCATCACAGAGCTGCGGGAACAGAAGGGCGTTTCTGAGCATCGGATGAGCCTGGAGCTTGGAAAGAGCGGCTCCTACATCAGAAGCATCACCAATGGAATTTCTATGCCCTCTCTCCGGGAGCTGTTCAACATCATGGAATACTTTGATTTGACGCCAACTCTTTTCTTTGCTCCTATGGACGATCCGGATTCCCTGCGTGGGATCATAGGCAAGAAGCTGCTTGCCCTGCCGGATGAAGACTTGGAGAAAGTAGCTGTTTTTCTGGACTGGATCAGAAAATAACCGCTCCTACTGGCGTTTGACATGAAAAATATGCCGCTCAGTCAGTTTCTGATAGTTTCTGACATGGGCGGTTTCTTTTTTGCGCTCTTGGGGGAAAGAACTTCCGGCTATTGAAATTTCAAGCTCTTTCCACTAAAATGGATTTCATCGTCTGTTATCAACCGTTCCGATTACAAAGCGAGGTAGGAAAAAATGAACCAAAAAGAAATCAATGAGCTGCGGCGCCGTTTTCGCCCGGAAAAAAGCGCCATCAGCCGTGTTTATGGATGCTATGTCAACAGCAGTAAAGAGATCGTTTCCGATCTGGACGAATCCCTGGGCATGATGCCGCAGGAGGAGTCCGAGAAGTATTTGAGCCTTTTGAAGAAGGGACTGTCCGGTTCCCTGGGGAAAAACCTCATTGATATCGTATTCTCCACTCAGCAGGTAGTGGACAGTGAGGAACACCGCCTGCTCACCACACTGCGGGATTCCCAGCTTAAGGACAACGAGGCCCGCCAGACCTTTTACCACAAGGTAATTGACAGTCTGGACATGGGGGACAGCAGTTACCTGCTGCTCCTGGCCTGTGACAGCTACGATGTTCCCCATCGGGGCAAGGATGATTCCCTGCAAGCGGATGCCTCGGATGAGGTGTTCACCTACATCGTCTGTGTTGTGTGCCCCATCAAGGAGGGCAAGGTAGAGTTGGGATATTTTCCCGGTGACAATGAATTCCACTGTGCTGCCGGGCAAACCGTCGCTCCTCCTGAGCTGGGTTTTCTCTTCCCGGCATTCGATGACCGGGCAGCAAATATCTATAACGCTCTCTTTTACAGCAGGAAGGCCAATGAAATTCACCAGGAGTTCATTGACGCGATCTTCCATGTGGAAGCGCCGATGTCTGCCGTTGAGCAGAAGGAAGCATTCCAGTCAGCTCTGAGCGATGCGTTTGACTGCAGTCTGGAAGTGATGCAGACTGTTCATGAACAGCTGCGTGAGAAAATCAAGGAGCACAGGGAGAGCAGGAGTTCGGAACCTCTGGAGATGAGTGCCTCAGAAATAGGGCAAATCCTTCAAAGCTGCGGGATTGCGGATGAACAGGTGGCAGCATTCCAGGAAAACTGCGGCGAGCAGTTTGGTTCGGGGGTTGTCCTGAATCCGGCAAACCTGATCGACAGCAGCCGCTTTGAGATCAAGACACCTGAGATCACCATTTCTGCTGATCCAGAGTATAGTTACCTGGTGGAAACTCAAATTATCAACGGGCGCAAGTACCTCCTAATCCCTACTGAAGATGGCGTGGAGGTCAACGGTTTTGCTGTCAGCATTACAGCTGCACAGAAAGACGATTAAATTTCAAAAGCCGGACACAACGCAAGGCGGTATAACCTTTAAGGCCAGATATTGTTTGTTATTTTCTGTCTTAAATAAAATCCTTAGAGTGGGCGCTTCTGGTTGGTTCATTATGAACCGGGACTCGGTTCACATGATATGTAGACCCTCCCCTTGGCGGGAGGGTCTGCTTTTTACAGGCTATCTCACCAGACGGTTTCTTGCTTCCAGTGCTGATGCGCAGTCATGGCCTGTCAAATACTGTGCCGCATCCAGCCATTCCTGTTCGCTGCATGCACCTAAAGGGATCGCGGCAGTGAGCCTGTGCAGCCGTTCACTTTGCTGGAACAGCCGAAGATCAGAAAGAATTCCGCATCCCATTTGATAAGCCAAATAATCCAGTAGATCGATCTCAACCAGCATTGGACACCTCCGTCATACCACATGATACAGATTGGAAGTAAGACTCCCATTCTCCCGCCAGCGTGGGTCCTTTTGCAGCAGACCAGCCCTGCAGAGATCATCCAGTGCCCGCTTGACCGTAGAGCGGGAAAGCCCCAACTCCAGAGCAATGGTTCTGATGGCCGGCCAGCAGCGTCCCTCGCTGTCTGCCCGATCCTTGAGGTACATATAGACGCTCTTGGCTCTGTGGCTTAGATTGGAATTGTAGATATTTCTAAAGCTGTTCATTCTGTTTCCCTCCGTCAAGGCCGAAATACCGTTTTGCGGGAATCCGGTGCGGCCTGAATTCCCTGAGCCATACCGCCAGCGGATGTGCCGCCTCCCTGCGGCTGCTCACTATCCATTACAATCGTCCCATAGTGGCGGCGGATGATGGACTCCTCCAACTCCTGCTTGTCAGCATAGGCAACGAACCGCTGGGCCTTCTCCGGCACTTCATAGGGCTTGCCGAACCGGATGCCCCAGTCGAGGAACAGCCGCAGCTTGACCTTCATGGGGTGGACGCCGGTCTTGGCCACAATAAAGCTGCCCTTGGGCATGGACTTGAGTTCATCCGGGGTCATGAGGGGACGCTCCATCATCTGGAGGGACTGGCTGGGATCGTTTTTCCCGCGGGAGATACTGCCGCTCATCACCGTCCGGCTGCCCAAAGATTTGGACAGTTCCACCGCAGTCTGACTGGCCGGGGCGAAGCCGCCGTAAAGGTTGACCTGGCAGTTGTCCACGATGATCTCAGAGCCCTCTTTTCCATAGTTTTTCTGCAGCTGTCCCGTAATACTCTGGACGATAGGCACCAACATGAGTCCTCTGGACCGGGAGGCGGAAAACATCAGCTCCAGCGACTGGATGGGCGGGCATGTCCCAAGCTCATCTGCAAAGAAGACCACCCGGTTCTTGAGCCGCCCGCCGTTCTCATCGGCCACGGTGAGGATCTCCCGGTACAGATTTTGGAGGATCAGGCTGACCATGAAATACTTGGTCTGATCCTCCTCGGGCAGTACGATAAAGATGGCGGATTTCTCATTGCAAAACTTCTCCGCGTCAATGGCGGTGTCAAAGCAGAGGATCTGCTCCATCTCCGAGTCGAGGAAGGCGTTTAGGCGGGACAGTACCGTTGAGATTACGGAGGCCATGGCCTGCTCCGCCGTGTTGAGGGCGGACCCGGCAAACCAGCGGGCCTTATGATTAGGCGGGAGCTTTTCCAGCAGGAGCTGGAACTGATTCTTTCCCTTCACCCGGCTGGGGGCCAGCAGTTCCTGCACCAGTTTGAACACCGACACGATGTGGCGCTTTTCAATGGGATTGCCGTCCGCGTCCTCGGTGGGCAGGTACTCGGCCACCAGCAGGAACATGGCAGTCAGAAGGCCCTCGGCGGAATCGTAGAAAAAAGCATTCTGCCCATACTGGGCGCTGTCGCCGCCGCTGGTGTTGATGAGGGTCTTGGCGAGGATCTTGGAGTATTTCTCTGCCTTGGCCTTTGCCGCCAGGTTTTTGGGGTCGGCTTTATAGATATCCATGTACTTGTTGATCAGATGAAGCAGGTTGTTGCCGTCCGAGCGGGTGGGATTACGCAGATCCAACACGGCGATTTGGTATCCGTAGCAGTCCTTGGCAATACCGGCATAATTGCGGAACAGGTCGCCCTTGGTATCCGTGCAGAGGAAGGACATCCCGCTGGCGAGGGCATATTCGATGTTGGGGTACAAAAAGAACGCGGTCTTTCCGGCGCCGCTGGCGGCGGTGACCATGGCGTGGATGTCATCGGTGTCCACCAGAGCTGTAACATGGTCTTTGGGCCCTTCGCAGCCAAGGACAAGGCCCTGCTTTTCCGGCAGATGCTCTCCCTTGCGCCACAGCTCTGGTTCAAAAGGGACATGGGCATAGGTCTGCCGAATCTCCTGTTTGGTAGCCCAGCGTGCGGTTCCGTGCTGGCCGTCGCCCACAGTCTTGGATTTGATTCCGTCAAGGGTATAGTAATGGGAGAGAAACGCGAGGCCGCCGATCACGAGAAACATGATGGCGCCTACCACGATAAGTGTTATAACTTGCGTTGGCACATGATCCTCCTTTTGATATCTACGCCTTAATATCAGAAGGGGATGTTCAGTTTTCGCTTTGTCTGCTATAATAAATTGGTATGAGGTGATTGCTTTGATTTGCGCATGTGACCATTGCTACTATCTGTTTGAGGCGCCGGAACTGCCGGAGCAATGCCCGGACTGTGGAAAGCAGGCAACCCGGCCAGCCAATAAGCAGGAGCGGGCAGAATATCTCAGCAGACAAACAAGCAGCCAGGAAGAAGCGGAGGAGTGGGACTGAGCCATTCCTCCGCTTTGCTGTTTCAGGCTTAGGCCATCACTGGCTCAGCTTCCCTCTGGGTCTTTTCCTCTTTCTGCCGCCGTTTGATCTCGTCGGCCTCGTACTTGACCGGCACCTTGGCACAAGAGATGGCCAGCTCCAGCCATGCGCTGGCCACCTCTTTTTTCTCTGCCTGGGTACGGATACCCTGGCGATTGTTCTTGGCCAATACGCTTTGGAATTGCATGGCGATCTCATCCGCTCGGTTCTTGAGGATACTCCGGTTCTGATGAGGCAGGATGTGGCTTTCTAAAAACCGGACGCCCTGCTCAGTGGTCAGCGCGATACCCATCTGTTTGCACTCCCGCAGCACCACCGAGAGGGCCAGCGCCGCCATGGTTTCCATACGTTCCATCGCCTGGTCAAAGCGTCCCCAATGGAGGTCGTTCCGGTACCGTAGGAGCAATCCGGGGAACTGATAAACCGCCCGGTCCGGCTGAACTTCCTTGCACCTGGCTCCGATTCGCCGGCAGACGAGCCCCGCCACCGCAAACTGCGGATGCTCCTCGGCGGGCTGGGCCTCCAGTCCATTCCACGCTTTCAGATCCTCGTCCCAGTCTTTGTATTCGGATTGCAGCGAGGCAATTTGAGAATAGCCATGCTCCCGCAGAATATCCGAGAGCCGGCCGGCGGCCTCGATTCCGGCGGCATCGTGATCCAGGCAAAGGATGGCTTTCCGCAGATTTGGATTTTTCTCCAGCATCCACAGCATAGCATGTTCCGCCGTACCACAGAGAGCCACATAGCTGTGCTGCTGCCAGCCGTCCGGGTACAGGGTGAGAAAGGCAAGCAGATCGATGGGGGCCTCGAATACATAGAGACGGTCGCTGGTACCGACCCAGTGGAAACTGCACCGGGGATCACTGCCCTCTATGTTGCCCCGGTAGCTTTTGCCTTGGGTATAGAGCCCCCGCTTGTGGGCATGACGGGCAACGCCGCGTTCATCGAATCCTACGAACACGGCGTTGTGATACACCTTTGTCTGATCTATGGACAATTCCCGGCTCTCATAGATCAGTCCCTTCTGTGCGAAAGCGCTTAGTACCTCCCGGCTGATGTGCCTCTGCTGGAGCAGATAAGCATATACCCGCCGCATGGCCTGGTTTGAGGGAGGCAGGGCAAATTCCTTTGGCGGCTCTTTTTCTTTTTTCTCCGCCGGTACATACACCTCCCCCTGTTCACCATTGAGCAGACGGGTCACTGCTTCAGGGTAAGTCAGGCCGTAGAAATTTTGGACAAAGGAGATTGCATGGCCACCCCTCTCTGCAGCATGATCATACCACTCATTCCCATGCACAGTAATACTGTGATCTGAGGTGAGGCGTTTGTCCTGGCCGGAGGAGATGAGTTTCTCTCCCTGCCGGCGCAGGAACTCCACCAGGTCAACGGAGTTGGCACGGAGTTTTTGGTCCTCTGTGAAGTGGATATATGGCACGCTACATCCCTCCTTATCAAAAAAGAGGCCGCAGTATGCGGCCTCTCAGATCTGTGTTAATTCATTCGGTTGGTTGGCATCTTTCGGAGCTCTTGGACTTGATCCCGACACCCATAGACCATAGCGGTAGTGTGACTGGAAAGGTGCCTGAAAGGGTAACTGAAAAAGAGAAAAAGATTTCAGAACTTCTTGTTGAAGCTCCAGAGGCTATTAATGGGAGTCCGCAGGTTCATACCTCATATGCCTCTCACTGATTCCTTCCCTTGAGTTTCCGATGGAACAGAACAGGTCTGCACGGGATTGGCTTTTGCCTTTTCAGCCCTTGAATGCCTTTTGGCTGCGCCAATAAAATCTGCTGTTTAAACTGCACTTTCTGTTTCAAAAGATTACCTCCCTTATAGCTGCATTTCCGGCTCATGGTCATCCGCCTTGTGGCCCTGAGCGATCTTCTTCGCCTTGATTTTACGTAGGAGCTTCCGATCCACCACGACCCGGACGCCACCGGAGGGCGGTGGTTGGTTTTGCTCCTGGAAAATGTTGGCCAGATGGTGGAACAGCGAAATGACGGCCGCCACAGGAGGCTGGCCCAAGCGGTCATCCATGTGTTCCAGGAAATATTGAGCATATTCATTGCCCTGATCCGCTGCCAGCTGGAACCACTTGATCGCACTGGATCTATCTTTTGGGACCTCCTTCCCAAGCAGATAGAGCTTGCCGAGGGCATACTGGGCGTATTGATTGCCCTGTTCCGCTGCGGCGGTGAGCCAGCGGATGGCGGCTTTCACATCCTTTGGCGCATCTTCCCCCTGGAGCAGCAGCTTGCCCAGCCGGTACTGCGCAAACTGATTACCCCAGCCTGCTGACCGCTTCAGCAGACTTAGTGCTTTTACGCTGTCTTTGGGTGCATCTTCTCCTGTGAGATAGACCAGAGCCAGGGCGTATTCCGCATACCCGTTCTCCTGTTTGGCCGCGGCAGTAAGCCAGCGGATGGCGGCTATTACATCCTTTGGGATACCGTCGTCTCCCTTCAGCAGCAGTTTTCCCAGGCGGTACTGGGCAAACTGGTTCCCAAGTTCCGCAGCGTATGTGAGCCATTTCAGTGCGGCCGCCGGGTCTCTGGGCAGGGCTGCGTCACCGGCAAGATACAGCTTGCCAAGAGCAAAGGCGGCGAAGCTGTTTTCCTTCGTTGCCGCAAGTGTGAACAGAGCCACCGCCTTTTGAATGTCTTTTTCCACGCCCTGACCATCCCGATAGATTTTGCCGAGCGCGTATTGAGCACAGTCCTGGCCGGATTCCGCCGCCTTTGTCAGCCGCTCCAATGCCTGGGCTGTCTGCTCCGGTGTAGAGGATGGATCATTGAAAATCATCCGGGCCAGTTGGTACTGCGCGTGGGGATTGTCCAGTTTGGACGCCTGTTCAAACCACTCCCTGGCTGCCGCCTCATCTTTACCAGTCCCTACACCATGGAGGAGCATCCATCCGATGCGGTACTGCAATTTATCGTCATGGCTCTGCTGCTCCAATTCGAGAAATCCGGCGAAGGCTTGCCGGTACCACTGTTCCGACGCTTCGGCGTCCTTCTCACAGCCAATGCCGTCCCGATACATCTTTCCTAACTCGTATGAGGCATAGGGGAAGTCCTGCTGTGCAGAAGCTGTGTATAACTCCAGCGCCCACGCATCGTCCTGTTCCACACCCTGTCCACGGCGAAACAGGCCGGCAAGGGAATATTGCGCATACTTGTACCCTTTGTCTGCGGAAAGTTGGAACCACCGGGCGGCATCACCATAGTCCTGCTCACAGCCGAGGCCCGCGGCATACAGTTTGCCGATCCGGTACTCCGCATAGCTTTTTTTCTTCTGCCTCTCAACAGCGTGGAAAGCGGCCAGCGCCTTGCTGTACCACACATGGGCGGCCTGCATATCAATCTCCCGGCCCAGCCCGTCCGCAAGCATCCGGCCCAGATCGTGCATGGCCAGCGCATTGCCTTTTTGCGCCTCCTGTTGGAACAGGGTAAACGCCTGCTCAAGATCCTGGGGCTGATCCTTGCCGCCAAACAAACAGCGGCGGGCCAGGCGGTACTCATCACTCCAGTTCATCTGCGCTTTGGCTGGCGCAGACACCGTCTTGTCTGGGACTTCCTCCGGTGGAGCTTCCACGGTATCATTCCAGTCGTTATCAGGCTGGGGCGCCTCCGACAGCGGCGCTTCTTCCTGGTCCTCCACAGAGACACGGTCTTGCTGGTCATCTGAATGGAAAACCTGCTGGCGCGCCCCCAGTGTTACCGCTTCCTCAATAACGATGTTTTTGATCCGCTTGAATTCCTTCTGCTGGGAAAGGGGAAGGCGTGGAGGCAGGTCGTCCTTGTAGGTGCGCAGCACATCTTCCCGCAGTTCATACCACAGGGCATAGGCTGCGGCGACACATGGCTCTTTGGTCAGCTCGTCCACAATCTCATCCACCACAGCCTTCAGCGGAGCCTTGAGGTAGCCGTACTGCTTCCGGCCTCCGGTGTGCCGCAGGCGTTCCGCCAGATGCTCCATGAGCTTCTCCATGCGGTGGTTGACCACGGCGCCGCTCCACATCTGTTCAATCAACTGCTCCAGCACAGAGCGGGCGTCCTCATTCAGCGTGTTCCTACTCTGGGTCTGCTTCTGGTAAAGCTCCGTCAGCTCCTGCCGGAAGATCTCTTTTGCCAGTCCCGACTTGATTTGGGCGATGCCCTGCGTGGTGAGGAAGCCTTTCGACGGATCGGCGCTGTAGCAGACCATGTGGATATGGGGATGGTGTGCTTCATCATGGAATGCAGCGTACCACCGGAAATCCTCCCAAGGGATCTTCATCGCCTCCGCCATTTCCATGGCATACTTGGAGAGCAGTGCTTTCCATTCTTCCGCCTTGTCATAGCCGAGACGGGCGGCGTCTTCCCGCCGCAGAGAGATGATGGGCAGCCACACATTACCGGGGTGGGCCGCGACCGCTTCCGCTACCTGCGCCAGTACGAGCTGATCTTCCTCACCGGTAAACAATCCATGGGAACCGACGCGCTGGGCGCGGGGGCGGGTGGCGATGTACTTCAGATAGTTATCCTTCTTGGCGATCTGGTTATAGTTGTCCTCCAGAGCGCGAGTGATGAACTCCGATGCGTTGGCGCGTGTCGGCTCGGCCGCATAGTCCTCGTATTCAAACATCCCACGGCTGAGTGGGAAGTCCCGCAGGATCTGTTCCACCATCTTTTTCTGCTTTGAGGTGGCCGGCCACTCACTGCGTCCCGGATCGATGCGCTCCACACCATTCCGTGTGGCCATATATTTCACATAGTTTTCAAGATGAGCGGTGGCGGAGGAGGTACCGCCCTTGATGTAGGGGCACTTGAAAATCAGGCGCGGCACAGACTGTCACCACCTTTGTGCATCACTCCACGCCCCGCTGGTAGTCGATGGCGTCCTTGAAGCTGATGCGCCCATTGGTCTGCTTCACTTCACGGACGGACCGGGCGCGGAGTGTCTTGAGATCCTCGTCACTGATTTCCATGCCCGCCGCCAGTACATTCATCATCATGTTGACCTCCACCGCCAGTTTGAAGAGCAGGCGGGCGATGCGGTTCTCACTGTCCTGGACGGTTCCGCGCATGGCTGCCACCAGTGCGGGCGGCAGATATGCTGTGGCTTCCTTGCCGGAAACATAGCCGGCATAGAAGCGGATTGCCTTTTCAATAAACTCGTTCTGGCTCTGGCAGTTATCCCTTTCACAGAGTTCTTTGACCAGTTGCTGTGTTTCGGGAGCAATACGCAGAGCGAACTTGATTTTTTCTCTCGCCATACTTTCCTCCAATCAAAAATCCCTGACCTTTGCATGGCCAGGGATTCGTTTTCTTTGAGAGGCTTCTTTACTTCAAAGCTGAATGCCGCCCATACTTTGCTTTTGTGCCTCCTTTTCTGTCCATATCCCTGTTTTAATGCCGGATAAACGCCGAAGCGATGGGCCATTCCAGCCGTGGTGACCCCCGGTGTGATCCCATCCCCTGAAAAGTGACCCCCGCAAAACCGTTCCCCGGCCCGCATTGCGGGGCGGTGTGAGCCGAGCGGGGGACGCTTTGCGACCCCCGCTCTTTATCCCGCACTGTTTTCGACCCCTCGGTTCACCCTCGCTAAAGGCGAAAGTGAGAGGCCATCAACGCAGGACGGTCACCGCTCATTTTAGGAACGGCCCGCACAAAGCCGCCGCAAGCCCCCAGAAGGGCGGCAGGTGTACGGATGCCACCCCCTCTTGGAAAAGGGGACACAGGGCCGCACAGGGGGCAACGGCGGGGGAATGCGCTCCACGCCACAAAAAGAGCCGTGCTGCCGCACGGCTTTTCATGGAGCATCGGCTATCGGCTTGCTCAGTTCTGTGTGCAGGCCATGGGCGCCTGGGCCCCCTCGTTCTCCGTCTGGCTTTTGATGATCCAGTCCGTCAGGTTCTGGCATTCGCTCAATTCCCTGGCCAGTGCGTACATCTCACGGCGGCCAGCGACGCTGTTCAGCTCCACCGCTGTCTCGAACAAGCCCCAGATATTATCCAGGGTTTGGAGGCCGCTGGCGTTTATCGGCAGGTCTTTTTCCTCCATCACATGATTCACCTTTTCGGGCTCGGCTGCTTGGGTAACTGCGATTTCTTCCTGACGGATCAAGTCCAGCCACCGCTGTGTGTCTGGTATTGGAAGTCCCCATACCGTTCCAACCTGTGTCACAGCCTTTCGATATGGAGCTACATCCACGGTTGTTCCATAGAGCACAAGGTATGCAATGGCCTCCTTTGCGAGATTTTCCTGCAGTTTACATACTTGTTTGGCTTTCATTCGTTGAACTCCTTTCCTCAGTTTTTTGGTTTGTTTCAGGCGCCGGTTGGCTGCCCATGCAACAACACAATGCCACACTTCCGGAGAGAAATCCATTCATCACTGCCAATAAAAAGCGGCTTGGGAAGCTGTGGGAAGTCGATAAAATTTACCGAGCGGCGTTTCCTACAGCCGAATCTCCAGCCCTTCTTCCGCCTGCTCCCGCAGCAGGGCGGTCCTTGTTTCCCCCAAGCTCTGTCCATTCTGTTGGTGACAGTAGGCGTCCATCTGGTTCCACAACTGGACCTGTTCCGCGGGAGTCAGCGGGTAGGAAAACTCAAACTCATGACCGTCAGAGCAGACGAGACATACGGTCAATGCGCTGTCTATCCGCCCGGTCTTCCAGTCAAAATTGGCGTACACATTCAGCCAGTCATCGTTGACGGCGGAGGCAACATTGGTACCAAATACTGCGTCAGGATCGAAGTTTATGGGGATATAGAAGCTCAGTTTCCCATCGCACTCTGTGATCTCATCGGTGAAGGACACCGCATCTACCGGCAGCCTTTTGGTACCTGCAGTGAGTTCCGGAGGGGCTTCACGCTCCATATCCAACTGCGCATAGTAGTCGTTCAGCGTTTTCCCGGTCTGCTGTTGGCAGAATTGTTCAACTATTTTGAGGAGAAGATCTCGCTCCTCCTCCATCAATGGATAGAAAAAGTCGTGCCGTACCATCCCATTTTTCTGGCGGAGGGTTAGGCCAAGTTCGTCGCTGATTCCTTGGCGGGCGGCGTCATAACCGCAGGTGATCTCCAAAGAATTCTCCGGTTTCGAGCAGTCCACCATCAGGTTCAGCACCTCTTTCTGCACCCCATAGCCGCTGAGATCCAGCCGGAACTTCAACTCCCGGCCTGCGTAAAAAGGTCCGTCAATACAGAGTATATCTCCCTTCTCCAAGGGACGCAGGCCCCCGATTTCAACAGGGGCAAAACTCTCCGGCTCGATTTGTTTCCCCTCCAGATGGCTGGTAAACTTTGCCCACTGGTCTGCCAGCGATACACGGGAACTGCGGGTGGCGTAGTAAACCGCTGCTGAGACATCTTTGATCTTAAAGGTCTGCCAGCCATCCATGATGCGGAGGCCAGAGAGCCAGCCGGCATCCAGATCGATCTCAAACGCGCCTGCAACCTTGCCGGTATTTTCGAAGTGCAGAACCGCCAGTTCGTCAAACCGCTCCCGCGTAATGGGCTGAGAATTATAAAAGTGGTGGGAGAAATCGCCCTTCACAGCCGCAGCACCTCCTTGCAGATAACGGCGCAGCCGTATGGCCACATCCAGGAACTCCTCACCGTTACCCGTTGAGAAGATACTGTCGTGGCCATGTTCCCGAACATGAAAGGCGGTGTAGACCGCACGTTCCTCAGCCTCCCGCGCTGCCTCTGCCGCCTCATCACTGATGCCTTTCTCCACCTGCTCCCACTGTTCCTGTGGAACCGTCTCGTTGTACAGCGTTATCAGATAGTCCTGCAAATGCTGTTCAATGTCGCTGCCCTGGGCCTTCAGTGCCTCCTCCAGCGCGTCCCAGCGCCGCTGATCCAGCCACACCTCGGCGGATGTAGAGCCTGCCATTATTCGGCCTCCTTCCCCGAGTCAAGAGTATCCGGCATGGTGCTTCGAGGTGAGCGGGCAGACCGTGGACGGGGCTGTTCCTCCGGTTCCGCCATGCTTTCGATATACTCCCTGGTCTGGGACGGCACATATCTCTTGTAGAGCTTCTCCATGAACGCATCCAGTTCCGCCTCCAGGGAGGTGTCATTCTTTCCCGCATAGAACTGGACGGCTTTGAGTTTCTCCTGATCAAATGAAATAGTGACCGTGGCTTTTCTCATTTAGATTCCTCCTACATGGTTATTTCCTGAGTTGCCTCTGTTTCCGTGGGCAAATTACATGCTGGATAAAATTCCAGGGCGTCGTGCCATAGCCTGATGCAAATCAAATCGCCACAGGCCGTATCAATATCCTGCAATTCAAGTGCGCCGCCCCAGCCATTTTCGTACTGATCCGCAATCTGCTGCTCAAACAATTCCAGTTCCCGTTGTGTCAGGTCTTCCGTCATTTGAAGATTCAACGCCGCATAGATTGTTTCTCCATCCACATATATTCCTGGCGTTGCGGACAGTACCTTTTCCCGGATTCGTTTTTCTATCTTTGGATGAGTGGGCAAAACGAAGTAATTCATGAGATTGTTTGAGGGGTATTCATCAGTAGAAAAGTGTTCCATCATATTCCGAAGATCCTCGGCATATCTTGCGCCGTTGTCGTAAAGAGCTTCTTCCACCTCCCCCGAAGTCCGGTCTATGAGGGATAGATGGACAGTGGACAACAGCATTGGCCGCTCCATAAGTCTTGAAAGGTCTGTTTCTGCATTCAGATTAAGGCGTCCCATGTTTATTTCGTTGGATTCCATGCAATAGCAATCCTTCAGATCAAATCCCAACAGCTCAATATCACTGTGGGTCATCCCCAAGTCATGATGCAGTATCTCATATAACTCACTGCTGTCATAATGTTCCCCAAGATAGCTGAAGAGCATATTGAGCAGTTGCTGTTCACGCTCGCTGCGGTTTATACGATAGCCCATAGCTCATCCTCACATAAAAAGCCCCAGGGTATTTTCAGCCCTGGAGTAATTGGCGATTGTTTCGTCATATTGAACCAACAGTTGAGGATCAACCCCGTCCAACATCAGCTCCACACCATAGGGGCCAGGATGAATGGCGGCGACTTTGGCGTCCAGCAGAGCTGAAAATTCTTCTTTCCCCTGGGCAGTCAGCCGAGAAAGATCCGCTGCGGGCACCCAGCCCACATCCTCTGTAGCATGAACCAGATAGACATCGTGGTCCGGCAGGCCGAGCGTGAGCAGATCCCGCACATGGATGGCAGGGTCTTCTGCCAATGCCTGGAGCTGCTGTTCCTGCACGGACTCTGGTGGGAAATACACTCTGGTTTCTCTGCCATCCCTGCAGAAATAATCGACCTTTCTCCACTCACCGCCATGAGCAACCTGCAGCTCCCCAAGATGGCTGTATCTCCAATTCCGACTATTTTCCTTGCACCACTGGGCTACATGGTCGCTGACGCTGCCGGACTTCCAGTCGAAGATGAAAAGGGTTTCACCTCTCTGCCGAAGCAGCTCCGTCCACTGTACCCGGTCTGTGAAGCCCATACTTCGGGCAACAAACGCCTCACACATCCGGATCGCCCAGTCGGACGGCTCTGCCTGATGTTCATGTTTCTTTCTGAACTCCTCCAACTGCCAAAGCAGATCCAACTGATCCTGTTTAATATTGATGTTTCTTTCCTCCTCTTTCGTGTCATCCTTTGACTGTTTATCCAGCGATAGATTGTTTCCAAAGACTTCCGTTAAGCTCTCATAGATGCTCTCCGTATCCCATTCGCCGGCAGCGGACAGCCGGCCGGCGATCTCCCGCAGGGTTGTTTCATGGGAGAGTATCTCATCGCAAGAGATAAACCAGGGCCAGATTTCCGAGGTTTCCTGCTCAAAGCGAATGTAGTCCACGATGTCCTGGTATGCGTCACCGCAGTCCGGCTCATATCGGTGGGTGAGATCAAAGCCCATGGCTTCGATCTCCTGATTGGTCAGTCCCAGTTCATCGTGAAGCACCTTGTAGAGTTCCTCGCTTCCGTCATGCTCCGCAAGGAAAGCTATGAGCCGGTTCTGGATTCTGTTGGCGCCTGCCGTTGGAAAATGTTTTGACAAGGCATCCAGGCTCTCCCGCAGACTGCCGGCCCGGTGGTCATATTCCACCCGTATCCGCCCATTGTCCAGGTCAATGACCACCTGCTGTTCCACAATCCCGCCATGACCAAGGTCATGGCTCAGGGCCTCTGCTTCGTCCGCAAACACTTGCCTGAGCGGAGTACCGCGCTCTGCGGCGGCATTGGAAAGTGCCTCTGCGAACCCGCTGTTTTCCACTTCCACGATGGCAGAGGCCCGCTCCAACAGGGAGTGCAGCTCCGTAAACCCACCTTCTTTTTCGCCTACAAAAGCGGTTTGACGCCCCTGTTCCTCTACTTGATACAGCACCGCCATGGTATTCCTCCCGTCGTTCTATTACTGCATACTTCCTCTTTTACACGGAGAGGTCCTGTCCCACCTCCATCTCTGCGTCCCACATCACCTCAGCCTCATGCAGGTAATGCTCGGCCAGCTCTTTATCCTCACAAAAATAGGGGACGATGCCGCGGAATCCATAGTACTCCCCGCCAACCGCCGGGTTGTATCGGCCGAGTACATAGTGTAGGGGGACTTTTTCCATTGTGAAAAAAGTCCCCCGCACCGAGCAGGTCTTGTCCTGCTCATCCACACTCTCTATCACTCCGCCTCGCAAAGCGAAATCACCAGGGCCTCCATACGGCTCGGTAGCGACGAACAGCACTCTTTCTCCAGCCGACAGTTCTTTGGCCAGCAGGCAGTCCCGCATACGGGAAATGATCTCATCGCGGGAAGTGAATTGTCCATCTATCTGGATTTCATCGCCCTTCAGTTCGAGGGCAGACAGCGCCTGCTGGTACACAGCATGAAGCCGCTCAGACGGCACATCGGGGTCAAGGCAGTAACCAAAAGTCCCCGGAGCCGAGTGGGTGATACGCTCCTCATCTGGAAGCTGATGCAGTTCCTCATAGGCGGAGATCAAATTCGCCAGTTTCCCTGACTCCGGGAAATGGCCGGACTGTGCCCCCTCTGCATCAATTTGCTCGTCCACATATTCATCGTGCAGGGCGAAGCCGAGGTATCCAATCTCATCGTCACTCATTCCCAGATTATTATGAAGCATCTCATACAGGTCAGATTTCTCATCGTACATATCACAGAAGACAGATACGGATTTGCGAAATAATTCGGACTGTCGTGCCAATGGAATTTGTCCTTCTATCTCCTCATCGCTCAGGTTTCTGCAGTAGTTCAGGTAATAGCAGATGTCAAAGCACTCATCTGTCAGGGCGACCTCCGCCGCCTCCGGCCGCTGCTCCAGCTTCTCAAGGAGCAGGGCGTCGAAGCCATTTCCATCCTCTATCACCAGTCCCATTTGCTCATAAAGCTCACTGAAATAATAGCACCAACTGCCCTCGTTGGTGTTCTCCGTGCCCTCCTTGATGATCTTTTCCACCGCCTGTTCCAGAATGGAATCGACCACCGCTCTCGCGCCGGGCAGATAGACGAAGTGTTCGCCCGCGTCATAAGCGAAAACGCCATCTGCGCGGCCCTCTCCCAAAATGAGAACACCCCGATAGACCCGTTTGCCGTCCTCCTCATAATAGAGCGGCTGTGCATCCCAGGATAGTTCTTTCTGAGGCCAGTTCAGAAAGGTTTGAAAGTCGTTGGCCGATAGAGTGAGCAGGCGGGTCGCTTCACACTCGGAGATGCGGAACTGGCCGGCCTTGGCCGGCAATTGAAGTTTCAGACGCAAAAATATCAACCTCCAGTCGTCGGTAGATAATAGCGGGGATTTGTGCGCTCCCCATTGATACGCACCTCAAAGTGCAGGTGCGGGCCGGTGGACCGCCCGGTGGAGCCGGAGAGGGAAATGATATCCCCAGCCTCCACCGTCTGTCCCACCTGAGCCAGCAGACGGGAATTGTGGCCATATAGGGTGGACAGGCCGTTGCCGTGGTCGATCATCACATAGTAGCCATAGCTGCTGTGGTACTGCGATACGGTCACTGTACCGGGTAATGCCGCACGGATAGGGGTGCCAGTGGGCACCGCCAAATCCATCCCGGTGTGGCCTCGCGTTTCGCCGGTGAAGGGGTCGCTTCGGTACCCGAATTCCGAGGTGACCACGGCCTCCCAGCCTGCTCCGATGGGAGAGCAGAAGCCATCCACCCCAATGAACGGGACATCAGCCCCAGGGAACCAGCCGCCGCTTTCCCCGCTGGGGCTGCCATAAAGGATGAGATGATAGATACCGTCAGCGTTGGCCTGATGGTCCGCGGTGACCTCGACTCCAATGGCATGGCTGATCCGTTCATAAATTTCAGCCAGGTCTTCAATAGGAACGGCCACCATGTAGGTTTCTGTGGTCTCCACCTCATTGCCTTCTTCGTCGGTGGTGGTAACCGTTCGGGTTCGCTCCTCATAATCCACGAAACAGTCCGCAAACTCATGGATGCCATCTGTATCTGGCTGTTCTGCGGCGAAATACAGAGCATAAAAAATGGCCTTGACGCGGGTATCGTCAAGGCTTTTTCCATCTTCGCATTGACTATTGATCTCCGCGATCACTTCGTCCAGTTGGTCAAAGCTGTTCCGCATATCCTCGATGTATCTCCGGTACTCCGGCGTGGCGCTGGCGGAAATGGAGCCGCCGTGGAAGCACAGCTCCACGGCGGACACATTGTGCTGTGAGGTTCCTGAGAGGATGGCGCAAAGCAGAACCACCAGAACGATCAGCGGGGAAAGGATAGCCACAATGCCCCAGCCCACCTTTTTGCGGGCTTCCTCATTGGAAAGAATTACTATCGCCGCTTTGACGGCCGCTGCAACGGTGGCACTCATAGGTTCATACCTTTCATGGGCGAATCCTCTGGCTGCGTACTGTTCTGCAGTTCAGACCAGTACGCGGCCAGCTCCTCCATGGTTTCCGTGTACCCATCGCCTTTGGGCCGATGCTCCGCCCACAGCTGGTACTGCTCCAGATCAATCCCCCGGTCCAGCAGGAGCTTGGCGGCTCCGACCGCCTGATTGCTGACACAGGCATAGAGCGCGTCGTAGTTGTCCGGCTCCACCGGCATCCCGTGTTCCAGCAGCCTCTCTGCCATCCACTCCTGATGCTGGCCCGTGAGGGTGCGCAGGATGCCGGCCACCTCATCGCCCGGTCGGACGCCCTTGTCCACCAGATCCACCGCGGTCTGGAAGTCCAGCTTTTCCGCAACCCAGCGGAGAAGCTTCGGGGGCACAGAAGCAATCTGCTCCGGCGTGCATTGGGCGATCAGGTCTTTGGCGATGTTCCGGCAGTTATTTGTATAGGCATAGAGGATCACCTCACCGTGGAGGGAGGGGAGCGGCTCCGAGAGGCGGCCTTCTGATTCCTTCACCAATGTTTGTACCCGCCAACTGTCTCCCGTTTCCACCGCCCGCTTACAGGCAGTGAGATATGCCTCCGGGGAAAACCTCTCCACCGCCGCAAGAAGTATCAGGGTCATATTTCCTCCCACGACACCGGGGCGTCCCGCCACCTCGATCAGCAGGTCATCCGTCTGGTCTGATACCCTGGGATAAAGGTTTTTGAAGGCGTCAAATTCTCCGTCCCGAATGGCCAACACGGTTTTATCGTAGTCGCTGATGTGCAGGGGGTACCGTCCCACCTCATCCATATAGGCGGTGATGCTCCCGGTCATCCGCCGCAGGAGCTGTTCCGTCTGGGACATGGCCTGTTCCTGGCGTTCCTGCTGTTCCACCAGCGCCTCGATGATGGTGCGCTGCTCCGTAGGATTCAGGTGGACGATCATGCCCTCCGGCTCCGCCCGCTCACCCTGACGGAGATGTCGGGCATAGGTTTCGCCGTCCCCGTGGAACGCCTTGGTGATGGCGGAGGAGATGAGGAACATCCGGTCCAGATCTGCGCCGGTTTCGCCCAGCGTCTTGCCGGTGATGAAACTTTTGGTGACGGGGCGGCTGTCTTCATACCACTTCAGGTACACATCTAAATAGACGCCCTCGTTGCCGCCGTAGTCGGTGGTACAGAAGATGTCGGCGTCTTTGGGGATCTCCCGGCCATTTTCCCATTCCCGGTCCATGAGAAAATACTCGTCCGGCAGGTACCCCATACCCTCCAGGCGGTGCTTTAACTCCTCGAAGACCTCCTGAGCGGTACGCTGTCCGGCATACTGCGTCTGTCTGGGATCTCCCGGTAATGGCTCCCACTGTTCCAATTCAATTTCTTTCATTCGAATTCCCTTTCTCTTTTATAGATCTGCTGCTGGCAGTTCACCTTTCATACAGCAGGAACAGGGCAGATCCTCATCTGAGAAAGCGCCCGGAATCGCCAGCTGATTTTCATCCGCGCAGATAAAATCCCGCCAGGCCCAGTTCCGGCCCAACCCCCGCACTGATGTGAGGTTTGGCATGGCTGCGTCTTCAATCGCCAAAGCCCGCCGCAGCAAATCCGGGTAGCGGTGGTACAATGTCCGAATTTCCCACCGCTTCATGCTGGGGCAGAAGAAGCAGGAAGACTTGCCCGGCAGGGGAAGGCCGGCATCCCGGATCGCCTGGATGCAGTCCTTTCGGCTCCAGCCCCACTCCATCAGGGGATATTCCTTCTGGTATTTTTTATCCTGAAGGTCATGAGGAAGGGCGTTGAGCAGACGGCGCTCCTCTCCGGCATCGTATCCAATGAACTTGACGACCTTTTCTCCTTTCTCCCAGGCATCAATGCAGGGCTGGTAGTGCCTGCAGAACTTTTCCTGCGGGGCAACCTTGTGCTTGAGGGAGCATTTTTTGTACCCATAAGCAATGGAGGGCAGCGTTCCTGAGCGGAGGCACTCCTGCTCCAGCGTCAGCCTCTGGCCGTTCTTCTCGGTGTACCACACCCGCGTGATCGCCGGCATCCCATGGTTCTCCAGCCAGCGGCTCATGGTGTCCAGGTAGGCGTAGGTATGCGGCTGCTCGGCTCCGGGATCGGCAAAAAGGATCAGGTCGACTGGGACATGGTGCCGCCACAATCCTATCAGCATTGCCGTGCTGTCCGTTCCGCCTCCATACCCGACCACATTCATCGCCCGCCCGCTGTGCCGAACAGCGCCTCCTTATAGGCAGGAGCGTGAACCTCCAGCAGGTACCGCTCGTTGCCGCATTTGAACAGGCACACACCCCGCTGGGGGAATCGGATGAGGTTGTACTCCGCCTCCTCCAGCTGGAGCAGATCCATATAAAACCGCTTGTCAATGGAGCCGCAGTTGAAGATGAACTGGTGGGGCGGGATAGCGAACAGGGGCTTGGTCAACTCCCGGATGCCCTCCCGGTCAAAGTCCTCCAGATTCTGCGAGGCCATGATGAGGTTGGATTCCTTCTTGCGGACCCGCTTGAGAGTGTTGCGGATATACTCGATGATGGTGGTACCCACCGACACATTATCCGACAGCCACACATACAGCTCGTCCAGCGCCGCTGTGGTGTTGCCGATGGTCAGCAGGCGGTCGGACATATAGGACAGGATGTTGAACAGCATGGCGCCGCGCACATTCTTGCTGGCCTGCAGCAGCCCCTTGACCCCGAAGACGATAAAGCGGGAGGAGGTCACATTGGTGTGCCCGTTGAAGAACTGAGCCTCGGCGCCCTGGCACATGGAGTGGAGGCCCAGCAGGATCTCCTGCAGCAGTTCCGCTGTGTAGAGCTGGTGGCAGTTCCCATCGTACTCTCTGTACTCCTGCTCAATGAGTTTATAGAGGTCGGAAAGGATGGGATAGTCCTGGGGCTTGAGGCCGGCGAAGTTGGTGCTGTCGCTGATGCCCCATTTGGCGTACAGCTTGCCCACCATGATCTCAATGGCGTCGATGTGGCGGTCTGAGAAATCCTTGTAGGCCCGGAAAAAGTCCTTGAGAAAGGAGATGTGCTGGGAGAGCCGGGTGGATTTGCGGAATGCCTCCGGCGCGTCCCTGTCCTCCGGGCCACTGCCGTCATCCCAGCACTTGGGCTCCAGCGGATTGATGCGGTACACGCCGCCCATCAGATCCATGAAGCAGCCGCCCACCGTCTCACACATATCCTTTTGTTCGTGTTCCACATCCAGGGAAATCACGGATTTGCCCGCCTCGAGGAAGTTGAGCAGGAGCAGTTTGAGCAGATAGCTCTTACCCTGGCCGGAGTTGCCGAGGATCAGGATGTTGGCGGAGGTCTTATCGTCATCTCGCTTATCAAAATCTACGAGGATATTGGCCCCGTACTTGTCCTTGCCGATGTAGAATCCGTGAGGATCGGTCTTGCCAGAATAATTGAAGGGATACAGGTTGGCCACCGAGCTGGCCGGAAGGACCCGTTCAAATTGGGCGCCGAAGGCGTTGCGGCCGGCCGGCATAACAGAAACAAAGCCCTCCTGCTGACGGAGCATAAGCCGGTCCACATTGAGCTTGGAGCGGACCAGTTCGGTGAGCACATCGGTCTGGAGCAGCTTGAGGGCGTCGTAGTCCGGGGCGGTCAGCTCCAGGAACACCGCACAGTGGAGGAGCGGCTCCCGGTTGCGGTGCATGGAGGAGACCAGGGTAACCACATCCTGCAGGTTGGCCTCGGCGGTGACAGTCTGCTGGAGATCCTCGGTGCTGGAGCGGGACATTCGGTGCTTGTTGGCGGCGTTGTGGATGATCCGGCGCTCCTCACTGGGGGTGACCTGCCGGGTGTAGATGCGGATGGTGACCCCGTCCATCTCGCCCAGATGCCGCAGGATGGCCTGCTCATCGGTAGAAGTGGGGTACTCCCGCAGCGCCCATACACAGCGGCAGGTGTTGCCGCACAGGTAGTGGTCCACCTTGAAGTCGATGACCGAGGGGGCGACCATGTCGAGGAAATCCTTGATATATGGTTCCTCCACCACAGGCCGGGGAGAGTTCTTTGTTCTGTTTTTCGGCAATGAAAAAACCTCCTGTCCAGGCCGGCAGGAGATCTTTTATCGCACTGTTTCTTCCTGATATGGCCCGGAAGTTCTCCTGACGGCCATATCAATTAAATTGTGGGGCACGGGTCAGTCATTCAGAATGATCCAGCGTTCCCCGTCGTAATCCTCATATTTTTCCGTGGTGGCATTCTGCTCAAAATACACGCCCAGCATGCGCTTGAGATCCTCGCCGCTGGCGAGGCTTGCCTTGAAGCCCTGATCCTCGAGGCTTTTCTGGATGCGGGAGAGGTGGGTGTGCAGCTCCATCCCTGTTTCCTCACGCAACCGGACCAGTACGAAGAACTCACGGGCGGTCGCCATCTGGATCTGCAGGCGGTCCAGTGATTTAGCGTCCGCCTCCAGCAGCCGGCTGATGACCGGCAGGTCCTCCTCGGCAGCCCGCTGGCGATAGTGCCTCTTGTTGTCCTCAAAGCTCTCCTTGGAGTTGAGGGCCAACATCTCGATCTCAGCCTGCCCCTTGAGGACGGTCATGAGGGCATAGATGCGATTGCTCACAGCCTCCGGGGGCTGGACCGAGAGGTTGGTGGGCTTGATGGCAAAGAAAATCAGCCTCCCATGACTGGTCTTTAGGCCGCTGTCGGTGATCTCGTCGATCCCGATGAGCTGCCGGGTAGTCTGTTTGGCCGTTGCTTCTTTTTTTCTGCTCATTTTCTATCACTCCTATCCGTTGATGGATTACACAGCCCCCAGGCATAGGTCTGCTGGCCCAGGAGGAAATATCGGATTGCATAGCGCAGGAAGTCCAAGATACTGGTATCCTCCAGCCGAATCGAGAGGAAGGCATAGGCCGCAGTGATTACCACTGGGGGCAGGAAGCCAAGTTGGGCCATGGCAAACACAGAGATCAGGGCGCCCACGCCAATGATAGCGATGTCCCGCAGTTCCCACAGCCACAGGACGGCTTTGGATTTCAGATTATCGGGATAAATGTACATGTTTCACCTCACATCGTCATGCTCATTCCAAACCCCTGTTCATCCTGATCGGGGCCGAATTCCTGATCTTGTACTTCGTCTGGGCTTTGTTCCATCAACCAAGATTGGAGTTCCTGTGCCACCAACCCCACAACGAAGGCTCGTTTGGATACGCCATTATGCGCCTCCACATACTGCTCAACGCGGTGGAAAAGAGATTCGGGCATAGCAATGGCCAGCGTCCGTTCTTTCTTGTTGTCCTGAAGGGCCGCACTCTGGAGCGGTTCCTCGCCATGTTCCCACTGATCCAGTGCCTGATTCAAAAGGCTCTGAACCAGTGCCTTTTGGGTGAGGGGCGCATGAGCATTCAGGTAGGACTTCAGCCGCTGAAACATGTCATCTGAGATCTGAACGGCCAGGGTGCGCTGTTCCTGCTTTGCTGTGGCAGGCTGGTCCAGATAGGTAGTGAGTATCTTAGTGAGGTACTCACCGTTTGTCATTTCAGGACTTTTGCCCTCCATCAGCCGCTTGTGAAGCGACTCGGGAATCAAGCCGCAGAGGTTTTTCATCGGTTCCATGATCGCATCTCCTATTCATAATCATTCAAGCTATCTGTGCTGTGGTCGCCCATGCGATTCCTTGCAAAACATAGTCGACGCAAGGAATCGCTACACTGTTGCCCAGTGCTTTATAGCGGGCGGAGTCGGAAGCACCCTCGATATCAGTCCAACCATCCGGAAATCCCTGCAGGCGCTCGCATTCCAGCGGGGTCAGACGGCGGATCAGAAGAACCGAGGCACCTCTTGGAGCGGAGGCGCTGTTATCTGGCTCGTCCATATCCACGACCAAATCTGTTGCGTCTTTGTGCTGACGGGCGCTCTGAGTGCTGACCACCTCGTTGCTTTTGAACACATCCACACGCTGACGGCTGAACACGGCATGGTGATCGGTGGCGGTGAGAGTATAGGCGATGCCCTGTTGATACCCAATCCCGTTCCCGCCGTTCATAGGCTGCCGGTCAATGGCATTTCCGGTGATACAGAATATCGTGTCCGGTTCTGCGACCAGCGGGACATTGTTCCCACCCGTACCGTAACGGGCTGACATTGTGGGCGCCACAGAATGTGGGCCGGTGTAGCGGGCATCGATCCCGTGGTTCTCGAATACAAGCGGCTGGTGGCCATGCTCCTGTGCCCGAAGTGTTCCGGCAACATTTTCGCTGCAGGCAATGGCGCTTCCGCCCTGGTCATTAAGGCACAGGATGGATGGCATACAGTTCCCGCTGGCGGTTCCTTTCAAGGTAGGCGAGACTTCCTCTCCATAGCCAATACTGCCCGCAGAAGCACCAGCTCCAGCAGAAAAAGCAGCTGTAAAAATGGCGGGATACCCTTGTCCGGGCATACCGCCGCCTCCGCTTAGTGCTGTGTGCCGCTCCTCGGAAAGGAAGCAATCACCGTTGCCTTTGGCCGTGATTCCGGCCACAAAGGTCTGCTGTTTCATCCCTGGCTGGGCGGTCAGCGCCGCGGCTACATCATGAAGATCCTGCACCTCGTCCCGCTGATTGGCGGCAAAGGCGGTGAGCACACCGTTTCGTCCAGTGGACATACCACAATTAACACCGAGAGTGGCTGCCTTTTCTCCTGTCAGGTCTCCGTTGTATCCGTCGAATCCGATGGGGCCAGTCCCGCCTGGAGGATCAGAGCATCCCGGAGCTGAGGCGGCAGTTCCTTGCCTCTGGCCTCCGCTCGACGCAGAATACCCAGGCAGGCGGTTTTGCTCAAATAGTATTTGCGGGGCGGATCGTCCTGCAAAATCTGCGACAAGGAAGATTCTCTTGCGACGCTGGGCGACACCCCAGAATTGAGCATCCATGACTCTCCAAGCCAGGCTGAATTGATTTCCCAGAATGATTGCCCCAGCAGATTCCCAGCGCCCGGAGTCAGGTCGAGGCACTGAACAGGAGCCGTCTTTAATTCGGACAATCTCCTCGAGGACGATGCGGAAATCTTCGCCGCCCGCTGAACTGAATAATCCTGGTACATTCTCCCAGCACATATATCGAGGTCGAACAGTGTGAGCTGTTCTGCCGCGCCGCTCATCTGCATCCCTCATTTCTTTTACAACGCGGATCTGCTCCATAAACAGGCCGGAACGCTCTCCGGCAAGACCGGCTCTGGCCCCCGCCACGCTGAGATCCTGACAAGGGCTGCCTCCTGTGATAATGTCTACCGGGGGAAGTTCGGCACCATTCAGTTTCGTGATGTCCCCGACATGGAGCATGGAAGGGAACCTCTTTCTTGTCACTTCGATGGGGAAGGCTTCGATCTCGCTGGCCCACACCGGCTCGATGCCGTTGCGGACCGCCGCGAGGGGGAACCCTCCGATTCCATCGAACAGGCTGCCCAGCGTGGGCATTATGCCATACCCATGCTCTGCCCTGGAGCTTCGCTTTGCTCCATCTCAGCGGGCAGAGCCTCCTGCTTGATTTCCAGCTCCCCAATCTGTCGGATGGGGATGCTGAGTCTTTGGGCCTCCTCAATCTCACGGGCCATGCCGGAACTGACCCTGCCGCCGCAGAGCCACAGTTCATCGCAGACTTCCAGCACCCGATGTCCCAGCCGCAGTCCAATTTCCCGTTCTGTTGGCTCAGCGTCATCCAACATCTGTGGGTAGAGCAGGTTGACGGCGATGGGCGTATGCCCCTGATGGATGGCATACCGGCACGCCTTTTTCGCAAACGCGGTGTTTGCCTCAATATCTCCTGCATAGGGAGAGGCGATGTAAATCAGTTTTTCTCTGCTCATTTCGCCGCCCCCACTGCCTGTACCACGGTGCGGGTGGTGTTGACCGCTGACTGTGCTGCATAGACGGCGGACATGATGTTGGCGCGTGTCGAGGTGTCCAGCCCAAAGGCGCCGCAGATGCGGGGCACTTCACCGGCCGACAGCATCAGGCCAAGGCCCAGCAGCGCATGATCCTTCAGCACCAGCAGTCCCGCTGTAAGGATGGTGGCCTGCAGGAAGGTGGTCAGACACAGACCGATGATCTGCTTGCACCACTGCACAAAACCGTCCATATAGCCGCGGGGCACCGAGAACATATACAGGGAACCCACAGCTATCTGGATGAGTAAGATTCCTCCGCGCTTGAGGTTGGAGAAAAAGCACTTGATGACGGCGTACCCCATCATGATGATAATAAAAATGACCATGATGGGGCTGGTGATGCTGCCGATCCCGCCGAATACGCCGGAGGAGGCCGCGGCCCCGATATCCACGCCCTGCAGGGAGTTGATGATATCAGTGGAAAGGGCATCAAAGCTCTCGCCATACCCGGTAATTCCAGAGGTCAGGTTGGCCTGCAGCGTGACGGAGAGTTTATAAAGTTCCACCGGCACCAGGGTAAAGCACCCCACGGCCATAAAGCCCTTGACGGCGCTGATAGCCGCGTCCTTGATGCTGGCCCGTCCGGTCTGGTATTCGATTCCGACCTCGAACACGGCCACCACCAGCCCGACGACATACAGCGTCCAGGCCAGATAAGAAAAAAAGAGAACAATGGACTGTACCCAGCTCATCTCAAAGAGCTCGACGCCCATGTTCCCCATCTCGGCAAAAAAGTTGCCAAAGAAACCAACAAGCTGGCTGTAGACCCAGTCGATAAACTGATCCATCAGCCCGCCAAGGAAAAAGTCCAATATAAACATCTGGTGGTTTCACCCCTTTGCGTAAGGGGGACCGTGCCAGCATTGGACGCATACTCCTGCTCAAAGGCACAGGGGCCGTGACTGGGCACGGCCCCTGCTTGTATTCGCTTCCTATTTTCTTAGCACATTTGCGGGCTGTGTTCCTGCGCCTCCTCCTGACGCTGGAACACCTGCAGATATTCGTCCACCGTACCCGCCAGCAGCCTGTAATCCGCCTGAGTAGGCTGGTAAACATACCAGTCTACCTTCCCATAATCGTCCCAGAGGTGTGGTAAGATACCATCCGAGAAGTTGGGATTGCTCACTTTTTTCTTTCCCAGTAAATCGCCAAAGCGTAGGATATTCACATCCACCGCGCCCTCGGTCCGGTTCAGGATCGTCAGCTTGAGGGCATTGTACTGGCTGGCAATGTTCAGAGAAACAAACTCCAGCCTGGCCCGCAAATCCGGGTCAAGCTGGATATAGGCGGATCTGCCCGCATAAGACACAACGCCGCTGGTTTTGCACTGAGTGAGGATTTTCCTCAACTCCTGTCCAAATGGATTCAATTTTCTTCTTTCCCTCCCTACATGGTTAATTCCGGGACAGTCGGCGCCAGTGGATGAGCTAACTCCAGCGTACTGCCTTCCAAGGCCAGAACGCCATCCAGCCGGTGAATAAGGCCCTCCATGTGTTTCTGCCATCCGTCCCAATCCTTCGGATCAAACCAGCCGCCGGGCAGCTCGCCGGCTTTGATCTGCCGCTCCGCTCTGATCCTGGCGTATTTCAAAGTGTCCGCAAGGTAATCCCGGAGTTCCCGGAGAGAAGCCCTTGATGCTGTAAACGAGGTGATGGACCGGAACTTGTTGTCCTCGGCCGCCCACTTCTCATCATAGTCCAAACTGCCAGGGTCACCGTCAAGATACTTTACAATGATCTCAGCCAGTGCCATAGGGCTGGTATGCGCACACCCCAGCTTTACATCACAGGGGGCATTCCATCGGTCTTTCTTTAATCGTTCAAGCATTTCTCCCAGGTCCAGTTGTCCATCTGCCGGTAAATTGTACCGGACACATCCAACCGCATCCAGTCCATCGTCGGACTCCAGTGCGGTGATTCCCCAACAGCCCATAGAAACCGTCTCCCATTTCCGGCTTACGCCTCATCATTCTTGTCCTACATTTCCAGTTTCGGTCCAATCTGCTCCTGCTCATCCAGCCCAAATGCCTCGCGCATTTCCGCATCCACCAGAATCCCGAACGCTTCCTGACAATCTGCGCAGCTCACGATCCAGGTCTTTCCTTCAAAGTACCGGAGCATTTCCGCCAATATTCTGGTCTTCGGATCCGAGGCAGAGAGAAGCTGCTCCACCTCCTCCCGCGAAAGATATTTGCGCTCTCCGCTCCAGGAGCCAATCACGCCGACAGTGTACTCAGGGATTTCCTCCGGCAGTATTTTACAATTCAGAACCGGATCTGGATCAAAGGTGAAAAACACATCAATGGGAGTATCTTCTACCACGCTTACCCCGATGCCGTATGGACCTGCACCTGCTCTGCACATCCCGATAGACCGCTGGTACAGCTCGTTAACCAATGAAAGCATTTTATTTCCGGATGGATTTGGAATTGGATATTCCATTGCTTCCTTCCTCCTGTATTCTCAGAATAATTCTTTACATTCCCAGGATCGTCCAGACATAGGTGGGAGCCGTCAGGGTGAAGATAAGGCAGGCAAACAGGATGGCCGGCGCAGTCCATTCGAACTGGCCGTGCTTTCTATAGTCAAAATACGCCATGCCCAATTTGGCGAAGAAGAACACAGCCAGAACAAGGTCAATCACGGGAAAGACCACATTATTGACAACCGTTTTGATCTGGGCGGATGCGTCCGTCCAAGTGCCTTCAATGGCACCAGCCACATCCCCGGTTCCTGCCGCAAATGCGGGTACCGTAAACATGATGGCCAGCATCATTACCATTACGACCGCACAGAGCATCTTTTTCGTTTTCATCATCAAATACCACCTTTCTTTGCTGAAAAAAGAAAGGCCGCAGGGGTGTTCCCGCGAATGGATGATCTATCCCGAACAGGCCGCGAGGCACTTTCCCACGGCCCGTTTCTTTTCTGATTTTGTTACTGTGAATGCTTACATCGTGAGCACAGGTCCACTCAGTTCCTGTGTTTCCAGGAACTGAGCCCGGATTATTTCTTCAAACGCTTCCTTTGCTAACCTACAGAAGACAGAGTACATAGGCAGACCGTTCTCAGCCGTGTATTCATACGGTTCAGGTAACCGCCCGCATTTTGTAAAAAAGTTCTTTTCCGCCTCCATAAGCCGCTCAATAGACCACTCACGTACTTCGTTCCGATATTCCAAGACGGTTTGAACATGGCGCTCATCTCTTGCGGAGAGAAGCGTGGGGTAACGAAGTTCAGCATACTCTTGGGCGGTCATGTCCATATAGCGTTCAAATGTTCTGCGTGTCGGCAGCCCATATTGAGGCTTCATTTCCCTTGCCACTGGCAGCCTTCTGTTCTTTTCTACAAATCCCGCAAAGGCTTCTTCGATTTTCTCCTTGGTCCATACTGCCGGAGGCCCTTTTTTGCACATTGTCAACCGCCTCTTTACATCAAGAAAGAAATATCTAAAAACTGCGTTTGAGCAGCCTCGACCAGTGGGGCTACTTCAATGACCTCTGGATTCTGTTGGAACTTCAAATCTCCCCGGAAGCCCAGTTTCAGGTTACTGAATGTTTCGGCGGCCTTCAGCAGTTCGGGCGGCGATTCTGGAGGCATATCCTGCATCCACTGTACCCATTCACCTTTCTGAAAGCGGGGATTTAGCCGAAGGATCACATAGTCCTCCGGCACAAACTTGGGATAGCGGCCGATGCTGCCGCCCACCTTATAGTAGGGCTTTCCCTCCATCATGACCGTGGCCCGCATGAGCGTCAGGGTATCCTCCAAAGAGGCGCAAAACCAGCACTCCCTATCGCCCATACGCCTGATTCGGCCATCCCGCAGGATGCTGTCCAGATTCTTTCGGTGCGTGTAGTGGTAGACCTCGCCAGGCTGCTCATCCAGTCGGATGTATCCCATGGCTTCACCTCCCGCCTATAGATCAAGCGGAGCGATATGCCAATCGTCCCATAGATTGCCCCGGATATTCAGTGAATCGGTGAGGTTGACCGAGAGCATCCCTGCCGGGGTCCAGCAGTCAATGACCCAGGTGTTGACCGTATAGGAGCCATCCGGGTACCAGATAGGAGTGAAATGGGTACGCCGGTTATAGGTGCTATACTCGTTCTTCTGGAACTCCAGCCGGGAGGACGAGGAACTGATAGAGATGCGGTCCAGCAGCCTCCAGAACGACTCATAGTTAAATTCCGGGAAGTAGCTGACTGCGTTCTGCAGGGCAGTCGTGGCCGATCTCTGGGAACTGCTCACCCTGGCGGTGACGACCTGATTTACGCCATAGCCGGACTTCATGCTGTTGCCGCTGGCGGTGGGGTTCTTCTCATCTGGGGTAATTTCCATGTCGGCGGAAAGGCTGGCACTGTAGCGGTCCAGATCAAATTCCCACCAGCCGTGGTCGCACCAGTATCCGTCCTCATCATCGCCATGCCATACCCAATACTCCTGCCACCATGGGTCCCAAATGGTCCACTGGGCCGAGGTTTTCTCCGGCCGGTCTGGGACCGGGGAGGGTGTGAAGGAGTCGTTCCGGTCATCTGCTACTGGATTGGGCGGCGGATTCTCGTCCAGATCTACGATCTTACAGTGGATGGTGGCCTGTGCTGATCCTGGGCCGGATACATCCACATCGATGGTCATGTCCTGCGGCTCGTCCGGTGTAGTCCAGCGTACCCAGGCCAATTGGGAATCTCCGTCCGGGTAGTAGACATTGCTGACCGTATAGGTCGTCCCATCAATATGGAACCGTACAGTGACCGGATCATCCGGGTCACTTTGGCCACCGCTGACCTCTACCGCCGTGATGACCTCGGTATTGGTTCGGTATTCATAGTCATAGGTGCTGATCTCCGGCTCCTCCGGCTGCTCCTCAAAGCGGACGATACCAAGCCCAAGGGAGGACTTGATGTCCGAGTTGGACACATTCTTATTGGTGGGGCCGGACCATGCAGGGTAGCCTAAATCGGGCGTTTCCAAGAACATGGACAGCGGGAGGTTTTTAGCGGTCAGCGATCCCATCCAATAGCGGAGCTGTCCTCCAACCACCTCATCATAGAGAGCAGCTTCGGTCGCTGTTGTAGCGATCATGACACCTTCGAACTTATAATAGGCGATGGGTTCCAGCAGAATTTTGTATTCGCCGCTGATGAGCGTGTCATAATCCATACCAGTTTCTTCCGCAATGAACTTGACAACATATTCTGAACAAAAATACTTTTTGATGGCCTCGATGTTATTACGCCCGTTTGTACTTATGATGTGAGGCATTGGTTGTACAGGGTTTTTATAGCTATACCCGCCTTGTACGGGAGAGAGCCCAGTACCATTATTGTACTGAATTTTACTGACCTTTCCGAAATGATATATTCCTGCAGATGGTGTTTTGTTGGTCAAATCAAATGGTGTAGTAACAACGGCATGGTCACTTGCCCGCACTACGGTTACACGCACCCCTTCGTTTCCGGGGTTCCAACTGCCATGACTCGTCGCATCCCCCATACTCCCGCCGCCACCATCAATGTTACCAGACCCGCCAGTTCCATTCGCGGCATAAACTTGTATGCAAGTAAAGGAAAATATCATCACAACGGCCAGAAACAGGTTAAAGAGTCGTTTCACTTGATCTCCTTTCCCACAAAATAAAAAGCACAGCCAAAGCTGTGCTTTTTGAAGATGCAATATTACTTTATCCCATTATGCCAACCTGAGTATTGATATCTCCATCACTATCGATACTTCCACCTTGATTTGCGCCTGCGTTGGGAACATTATCGAAACCAGGCAGGCCGCCACTGGTATTGGTGGAGGGCTGTTCAGGGGGAGGCGTCACATTGTTGTGATCCTGCGGCTCAGGAGTACCCTCGACCGGAGTCCCATCCGGCGTCTTGGTGGGGTCCTTCAGTTCATCCTCTGTATATTCCGGTTTGACCGGGTCCGGCTGAATGGTCTGCTCTGTGCCGGTAAAATCAGCGCCGTTTCCATCATCGGTGTTGGTACTGGCATCCGGGGTTTCCGGGTTAACGGTCACATTATCTCCCGGCTTCTGGTCATCCCCGGATTCTGCGGGAGGCGGGGTACTGCTGTCCGGGTCCACCACTACATCGCCCTGCTGGGAGCTGCTGGGCGGGAGCAGGTCATCAGTGACCTTGTCTTTGCTGAAGCTGCTTGCGATCACAGCAACCAGGATTGCGCAGACCACAAGACATCCGGCCACGGTCAGCCACTTCTTGGTATTCTCCGTCATCGTTTGGATTCCTCCTTTTTCTGTTGATTATGCTTCTTGTCAAACTGTCTGTGTGACTTCAAGCGGCCAAGGATAGTTCGGCTTTAAGATCTGCTGCCTACATTTTCCTATACCGCCCGTCCTTTGTCAACACGAACCCTACCACAAACAGGCAGAGAAGTCTATTGGGACAATAGAAAACTTTTTGAAAACTGCGTTAAAACCGAGGGGCATAGCCCGCGCTGACCTTGACTGTCATCCGCATGGGCGGCAGAAGCTCTCCTCCAAAAGACACTGGAACCTCCAATTCGATTTCACAGTCCGCCACAAAACGGTCGCCGGCGCTGTCGCCGGAAGCGAACGGTGCGTTGTGGATCTCCACATCAAGGCCCCACACACGGAACTCCATCCCACCATCCTCTGTGTACTGAGTATGGTAGCCGCCCCGATAGGTCAGCCCAAGGATATCGTCCAAGCGTCCATAGATATCGCCATAGTCCAGTGATTCCTCAAAATCTCCCGCCAACGGCTGGTAGGCGCCGGAGTAGCCCTCCCGGACGCCATGGTACACATCGTCATAGTTGTCGTTGACGGTGGAGATCACAGCCTCCTGCACCGCATCCCGAACCCCCTGGGCCACGATGAGCAGACGGAAATATTCGCTGATGCAGCACATCAGCATTACCAGCACCAGCACAATGGCAATAATCAGGGGGAAAGCCACGCCGCGCCGGTCTTTCAAAATCTGCCTGAGTCTGTTCATTTCCAGTACACCTCCGACTTTCCTGTGGCATCTGCCCGCAGGGTGATGGGGAAACTGCCAAAGCCGGCAAAGAGACCGAGGTCGATCTCATGAGTGAGCGTGACCGTGACCTCCTCGTTGAGCTGGATGCGGCCGGTATCGCTCCATTCAATCTCCGGGTCCAGGCCGGTCTGCTCCCGCAGGGCCTGTTCCCGGCGGTCAGTTTCCGGCCCGATCCTGCCGGCGATTTCCGCCTCACGCACCAGTTCAGTGGCAAAGGTATCGAGCTGCTGTTTGGCAATAAAGGCTGGGAGGACCTGCACTGCCAGCGCGATCACCAGCATGGCGCAGAGCACCAGGACGCACACATCGATGTATCCCTCTCCGCGTCGGGATCTCAAAATCCGTTTCAGCACATGGTTACCTCCTCGCCTAAAGTCAGATCCCTTTCCTGACACTGAGCATTATATTCGCTCAAAATACTGGAGATAGAGCTTTCCGATGAAAGATCAGTTTTATCACTTGTCAGGAATTGGTATAGTGCTTCCACAGGATTTTTTGGCTTAAGGATTAAATCCAAGTCATCATCGTCGAGTTCATAACTGTCATGGATAAGAGCAGAAAGCAGGCTTTCCTTTGCCGCAGTTTCAGCTGAATGGCGATAAATTTCATCGGCAGATAGCTGCTTCACCCTTTGAGCATATTCCTTCATTTCATCTTCCGCACGATCAATCAATCGATAGATGCTGCCTGTATAGTCCATTGGGCACCTCCTCTCTTAAAACATCCCGCCCAGGGAATGGATGATCTCGTAGATGATGATGGACAGATAAGTCACCAGGAAGCACATGAGCAGGACAAAGGAGAATACACGGATCTTAGGCGGGATTTTCATGGCCTTTGCCTTGAGGCGCTGGAGTTCCAGCTGCTTCATATCGTGGCTGAGCATCTGAAAGTAGTGGACCCCGTTGTCGCCTCGCAGCACGCCGATGAGTCCGCGGACAATGTCCGAAAGCAGCGGAGAGTTGAACCGGGCCTCAAAGCGGGTCAGCGCCGCCTCATAGGAGCCGGAACGCATATCCGCGGTGAGGACATCCAGTTCAGCGGAGAAAACAGGACCGGAATTCTGCTTATAATGCTCAATCATGCTCAGCACATCCCGGCTGGCGGCCAGTTCTTGGGTGATGGTGGCCACGAACCGGGGCAGTTCCGCCTCAATCTCGTCCCTCTTGGCAGAGAGTTTTTCCTCCGCCCTGCGAATCTCTTTGAAATAAACCGCCACCGCCAGAAGAACAACTATCAACGCCAACATTGGGAAAATCAACAGGCACGGAATCACCGTCAGCAGCACTGCACCGGTCTTGACCATGGCAAAGGCGGTGTACTCCTCCGGTGTCATGTTCAGCCCAGCAGCGGCCAGCGTATTTTTCAGACGGCCCCGCTTATACTCATCCATATGGATGTGTGGGGCCAGCTTGATCGCCCAGCCCATGAGCAGGGCCTCCACACTGCGGGCCTGCTTCTTCTCCTGGCGGCCCACCGAGAGCATGGCACGCTGGGTGGCCAGACGGGGGAGCCTGAGCAGATCAGCCGTCAAAAGAAACATACCCAGCGCAAGGAATATGCCAAATAAAAACAGAAGGAAAGTCATGGTTGTTTTGTTCACCTCCACATAAAAACAGAGCCAGTACACGACAGATGTGTACCGGCCCTGTTTTTCTTCTTATGCTGTATTACACGGCACTCTTTCTATAGCATTATTGCATCACATCTAACTCCGCAACAAATGACGGATCAAAGTCATCCCGCCAGTTTCGATAGTCAGGATACAGTCCCAAACCCTTTCGGATGAGCTCCCGGTTTTCCGGGGTGTCAATATAGATACCGTCCGGGATGCCGTCCATCCCATAGATGAGCCGGACCCCATCCTGCTCCGCTGCCTTTGCTGCTTCAAAATCTCCATCATAGAGCGCCATGTCATCGATGCGTTCTACATGGAGGGCCTCCGGAATATAGGAACCATGGTTGATCGTTGCGGTAATAAAATAGCCCTTTTCCTGGTTACTGATGAGGATCACCTCCGATACTCAATGGGCTGGGTCAGCTTGATGACCGCTGCGGTGCTGATGAACATCACAGCGGCAATGGCTGCCAACAGCGCCTGCCCCAGCGGGGTGTGCATCAGAACATCGTACCAGTCCTGATTGAGCCAGTACAACAGCGGGATATTGCCGATGACCAGCACCTGCATGGTGATAAACTCCTTGCGGGGCTCAAACACCAGATTCTCCAGCTCACCGTTGACGATCCGCATATCGGAGAGTTTAGCCACGATGGGAGTCAGGATGGTCTTGAGCCCCCGGTCGTGTCGGCAGGTCAGCAGAGCGGCCACCCACTCCCGAAACACGGCGTTGTCGATCTTCGTCCCCATGTCCTGGAGGGCGGCGTCCACATCGGGGTCCACCAGCTTGATCCGGGTGAGAAACTCCACAAACACACTCCGGACGGGCGGGTTGAGATAGTCAATGTTTTCCTCCACTGCCGTCTGGATGTCCTCATTGCGGAGATAAGCTGTGGTGATGATAGAGAGGGCGGTTTCCAGTTCAGCGGCGATGTTCTTTTTGTAGTGATTTGCGGTCAGACGGATAAACCAGAACGGCACGAACATCATGCCCACCGCCAGCACCGGCACCAGGAAGAGGTTGCCCAGCGTCAGGGCGAAGGCGGCCCCTACCAGAAAAAGAAGCAGGGACAGGGCGCACACCATGGGAAACTTGGCGGCCCGGCCAGTCATCCGCAGAATGGTCTGTGTCTCCTCGATTTCCCGGCGCAGAAAGGATTTCTTTTTGCGCCGTGTACTCTCATTAACCTCCGACCGGATGCTTTTGGGCTTACTGGTGATTCTGCGGAACACCCCTTCAGTGAAGTCCATAGGGGAGATGTGTAAAAGGACAAAACAACCTGTGATCAGCCCTATACAGGCAATCAACTGGATCAGATTCATACAGATTCGCCTCCTTCCTTGCCGGTTTCAGGTTTGGCAGGCGGCTTGGACTGTGCGCTCCTGGTCTTCGGAGCGGGCGTTGCCTGTCCTGCCTTTGCCGGACTGGAGCCTGACTTACCCTTAGAGGGAGCGGACTTTTTGCCCACGAGCTGAGTCAGCACCTCCTGCGGCATACCATTGTCGATGAACCGCTTCTGCAGGCTTTCCGAGATGGGGTTGACCGCCTCGTGGCGGCCCTTAATACGGTATTTGCCGTCCTCCAACCGGTTTTCTTCGATTTTGAAGTGATAAAGGGTGTTGTACCGGCGCTCCCCAGTGGGCAGGATCTCACACTCCATGATCTCCATGATTTTACGGCTCTTATCCTCCAGCTGCTTGGCGAACACCACGATGGGGAATGCCTCGGTGACCAGATCCATGAGGGTATCGTCGGCCATCTCGTGCTTACGCTTGCAGAGGGTGACCATACGCCGCCATGTAGCCTGGGATGAGTTGGAATGAATGGTGGTCAACACGCCGTGGCCAGTACGGGCGGCCTCCTGTGCGGCATACGCCTCCGCAGACCGCATCTCGCCCACACAGATGATGTCGGGGTGGTACCGCAGGGCCATGTCCAGCAGCATATCCTGATCGATATTCTGCTTGGCGTTCTCGCTCTCACGGGTGATGGTGTGAATGACGCTGTTGCACACCCGGCCATCTTTCTCCCGCACCAGGTCCAGCTCACGGGAGCCGTTCTCGATGGTGAAAATACGCTTGTTGTCCGGGATGGTGGTCAGGAGCCAGCCTGCCACCGTAGTCTTGCCGGAACCGGTGGCCCCGGCAACGCAGACGGAAACGCCGTAACGCAGGCAGGCGGCCAGAAAGTCCAGCATGGGGCCTGTGGCTGTTCCACCTTTTACGAAGTCCTCTTTCTGCATATTCTGCGGGTTGACGATACGGATGGATGCCGTGACGCCCACATCCTCGTCCACCAAAGGGGTCTTGAGGACCGCGATGCGGATGTTCTTGCTGAGATGGCCCAGGACGGCGGGACTGGCATTGTCCAGCACCATACCGCTGACATGGAGCATACGGCGGATCACATTGACGGCGTGTTCAGGGCTGTCGAAATGTTCCTCCAGCTTGACCGTTTCGCCATTGGCGTACAACACCTCGATATCCCGCCAAGAGTTCACATTAATCTCCTCAATGCCGGTTCCGAAGATGTACTTGGTGAGCAGGCCGAACTCGGCCATCTCCGTGTAGAGGGCGTCCACCAGCTGGTCGCCGGAATAGCCTTTGACCGCGATGCGCCGGTCCTGCACATATTTGGTGATGTACCGTTTGATCTGGGCCTTGGCGTCTTCATCGCCGCCCTCGGTGATGAGGGCGGAATACTTGCCGGAGATATATTCCTGCACATCCTGCAGGACGGTGTTGAAATCCTGCCCTTCATTCTCCGGGGTGAAGAAGAGAGAATGCGCCCGATAGCCGCCTGCAGACTCTGTATTCAGGGACCGCCTGGGGAGATCCTCCGCCATGTTCACGCTATCTGTGGGATCAGCTTCAACCCCTATCCCATCATCAGCTGGGGCGTGACGCAGCGGCTCATCCGCGGGCTGGGGTTCTCCAACGCCGGCTTCATGCTGATTCTGACCCATATTGCCGCTTACCGGGCAGTCCGGGCCGAAATAGAGGGGGAGTTCTTTCTTCCGCCCGTCCGGACCTGTCATGATATGTGTTGCGGCGGCTTTCTCAGCGGACGCTTTGGGAGCGAACAGGGACTGACTTCGCTTCTCGCCTAACACCCAAACACCTCCCTGGCAATCTTCTCGATCTCCTTGCGGAATACCCGGCTGTCCTTCATGGATAGGTCCGCCAGCAGGTTGCCGGCCAGATACTGTCCCTCCAGCTCCGCCGAATGGGGCAGCGTGAAGGCCACTGTCCCCAGCGCCTGACTCATGTGATCCCCGGCCTGCTGGGGCTTTACATTGCTGGCGGTCTTGTACTGCTTGTCCGTATCCCATTTGGCATCCCGCAGGAGGGGAAGTTGGCTGGATAGGTAGCTGATGCTCTTGAGGTCGGCGTTGGCCAGCCGCAGGACGGAATCCGCCTCCATGAGCGCCACAGCGGAGAGGATGTCGTTGGCGATGTAACTGCCGCAGTCAATGACCACATAGGGAGCGATCTCCCGCAGGCAGTCGATGAGCTCCCGCGCCTGCACCTCGTTGTAAGGCGGGTAGGTGTACTCATTCTCTCCCTTGAGCATCCCCAGCATGGTGAGGTAACCCAGGCGTTTGTGGGTGACCAGGTTGTTCTTGACCAGATTCTCCGACACATGGGCGGCGGCCAACACGCTTCCGAGGGAACGCTCGCACTCCAGATCTGCCGCCGGGCAGATACAGGGAAGCATTGGGGCTGTCATGTCGCAGAGAAGGAGGATCACATTCCGGCGCTTGTCGGCCAGATACTTGGCCAGCCGCACGGCCACGGTGGTCTTGCCGCTGCCGGGGCTGCCCCACACCGCCAGCACCCCGCCGCTCTGATCCTCCTGCTCACAGGCGTCCTCCTGGCCACTTCCTCGGGAAAAAATACCCGCTTTCTTGAAGTTCAGCATCAGGCCACCTCCTCGGTTTTCGCGGGCGCCTCCGTTTCTGCGGTTTCGCTGGAGTCAGCGGCGGGTTCGGACTCTGCGGGATTCTCCTGTGGTTTCTCCTCGGGGTCCGGCTCCGGGGGATACAATTCCAGAATGATCTCGTCTTGAGAGGTCAGGAACTTGTCGGCATTCTCCCGGTCGCCCCGGTAGACCAGCGCCAGATGGATGGTCCCCTCGGCCTCCAGCTCGGCCAACACTTTGGCCTGCTCGGGGGACACCAGCAGGGTGACAGTATCGGGCAGTTCCTTGTCATCCTCCTCGTCCACAGGCTCACCGGTGTTGGCGTCATAGCCGGAGGAGGCGGTAACACTGATGATCTCCACATACTGCAGCTCAGCGGGGACAACGGTCTGGCCCTGCTGCTTGTAGTCCGGGGCGATCACCGACACAATGTCGCCGCTCTGCAGCTTGCCGGAGAGCCCCTCCGCAAAACTTTTGATGGACACGGAGATGGCCTGCTGGCTCCCGTCCAGGCTGTACAGGTAGGCGTTTTCCGCTGCTGGGGCGTCTGAGAGTTTGGAAGGGATGATATAGTCGCCCACAGCCAGATCCGCAGTAGCGTATTTACCCACGGCGCTCTCTTTCTGCCGAAGGACATCCTCTGGGAGATTATAGCCGCCCACCTCCACGATCTGAACCATGCTCTCGGTGATCTCATCGCCGGCCCGGATGGGCTGGACTACCCGCACGATCTCAGCTTTCTGGCTGATGCTCTGGTTGAACAGCGGGGTCAGACCGAAGCAGATCAGCAGGGAGAGCAGGATGCAGATTACACCGACCACGGTGCGATTTTTCAAAAAACTCATACTGGCATTTCCTCCTTGATTTCATGTTGGGTCGGAAAGTCCGGGCATTACGCCCGAACCGATCTGGCCCTTCTGCTCCGCTTCAACCGGGGCAGAAGAATGGCGGCCGCCGTCAGGGGCAGGGTCACGCCAACGATGGTGAGCACAGTCTTTCTCGTTACATGGAACTTCTTCATAGCAGTCAACCTCCAAAACAGTATAGTGCGGCAAAGCCGATGGATAAAAATGGTCCCAGCGGCAGCGCCGCCCGTGTCATTGCGGGTAGCGGATGATGAATGAATTTTTGAAATAACATAGCGGTGCAGAAATACAGCACCGCCAGCAGCAGACCCAGCGCCATCCCCCAGATCCCCCGCCAAAAGCCCAGCACAAAGCCGGCCGCAGCAGTGAGTTTGATGTCGCCGCCGCCCATGCACTCCGGCCGGATCAGGGCGGCAATCAGCAGGGGCAGAGCCGCCAGCACTCCAAAAAACTGGGCGGGGCTGAAGGAGATCAGCCCCACCGCGGCGGTCAAAAGACAGAGGAAATCCGGGATAGTACGCTTGCGGCAGTCCACCGCAGAGGCAGCGGCCAGTGCCGTGAGAAACAGGAACGCCTGCACCGGGTATCAGCCCTTGTAGTCAAACATTTCCTCTACGCGCTCGGTCACGGTGGGCAGGACGGTGTCCCCGAACAGAGTGTAGAGGCCAGCCAGGAGCAGGGCGCCCAGCACCACGGCAATCAGGATCTTGATGGCGGTGTCGATGTAGCCCTCGCCGCGAGTGTTGCAGAGAGGGGCGGACAGGTGGGCACGGGCGCAGGTCATGGCGCAGTGGGCCTTGCAGGTCATCGTCTTCACGGTGTTGGACATCTTGTTGAACATCTTCTTCATAGAGAGTTCCTCCTCAAAATTTTAGATTGTTGATTGTTGTGTGGTCAGTGGGTCACATACCCATCTTCTGAGCCTGCTGTGCCGTGGGGTCCGGCGCGGACTGGGGAGAGCGGTTCATCCCCTGCGTCAGTGCCTGCTGGTAGGCGGTCACGACAGCCGATTCCAGTTCGGCGCGTGCCTCCCGTGTGTACGGAAAACAGATGTCCTTGATTTCACCCTTGCTGTTGATCTGGCCGGGCATGGATACAAACAGCCCATTGCTGCCCTCCATGAGCTTGACGCCCCGGACGGCAAAACAGCCGTTGATGTTCAGCGATGCGGTGGCCCGGCAGGGACCGTCAAACTGGATAGAGTGGATACGGACATCATACTGCATGGGAAGGACAGGAGTATCCTGCTGGGAAACCTCTCCCTGGGGGTTTTCACTTGTGGTCTGCGCTTTTGCCATGGTGTGTTCCTCCTTTTCTGAATATAAAAAATAAGTGGCTTTTCTGCTCTTGGGTCACAGGGTCATGGTCATGCCTGATTCCTGCTCCGGGGCTTTCAGTTGGACGGGGACGATAGCTGTGCGGTCCACATAGTAGAACTCGCTGCCGGAATCGTCGTAGAGTTCGACAAGGTCTGAGATGGCCAGCGGCTGTCCGTCGCTGCCCAGGGACCTGCGACAGAATGCCTCCCAGATCCCATCCAGACTGTTGGTGCTGACAGTGCCGTCAAACACTGCCTGGTAACGGGTAAGGTCAGGTCCGCCATATTCACCACTCATGCGGTCCAGCCCAATGAAGCGCATGGCGGCGGGAGCTGAGGGGCCGAGCTGCCAGATACGGCAGGATTTCAGGGCTGGCCCGTTGTCTGCTGCCTTCTGGTATCCACCGCTGGAGAGACGGTCATAGATGCCGTCCTCCCACCGGACAGCCAGCCCCTTCCTTGCCAGCCAGTCCTCCAACTCCTCACGGCGGAACATGGAGTCCGCCACCACTCCCTGTTCTGTCCTGTAGCCCACTGGATTTCCATAGTAGAGCAGACATCGGTTTTTCATTTCCACACTTCGCATGGCGGCACATCTCCTTTCTGCGGTTAAGTCATGTCCATCCCTCCCATACCCGCGTTCTGCCCTTGAAGCTGAAGCTCCTCCAGTTTCTCTCTGGCCCAGCCGGGGAGGAATTCCTCTTTCAGAACGCCGGTGAAATCTGTGCGGTTCCATCTGGTCTGCTCTCCATCGCCCAGGCAGGTACAGCGGATGGAACGGCCGATGGCATTGGGCCTGCATCCAAAGCCATCATGGGCCAGCCAGAGCTGGTTCTGGGGCGTCCAGCAGGACTCCTTGAGGGTGTCTGGACTGAGCACCAACACCCGGCCCTCATAGTCCAGAGATTCATAGGAGTTGGGTTCGCAGTGCTCCGGCCCAAATAGTTCCAGCTTGCCGTATGCCTCCCTCACTTGACTGATAAATGCGTCCAGATACGCCAGGGCGGTGTCCACTTCAAAATAACGGTTATGGGCATCATCGGGTGGGACATAGACTTTCTTTTGCCATTCCTGGTTTTCCGTGCTGAGCTGCTCCTTGTAAGGTCCCAACCTTTCTATCGTGTTGGCCAGGACGAAATTGGTCCGCTTGAAGCCCCACCGTTTCAGCACCGTTTGGGATGCTTCCGGCTTTAATGCGCTGCGGCGGCCGTCGCCATAGACGCGGATGACGGCTTCGATGTCCCGCGCACAGGATACATTGGCGTGGAAACTTGCATCCCAGAGCGTAGCTTCCCCAAGTCTATGGGCCTCTGAATGCGAGTTGGGATAGAGGTAGATATCCTGTTCCATCTTGCCTCCTTTACGGCAGACGCCATTTGCCCGCTGGGGGGATCGTCAGCGGGCTGATGCCCAGCTCATTGAGCAGGCAGCAAAGCTCCACCGAAAGCTCCCGCAGTTCCTCCGTTGAGGGGACGATGATGAGCGCTCCATCCGCGGCCAGAACCGCGACTTCTTCTCCCACGGGGATAGATGCCTCGGATAACAGTGCGGCGGGCAGATTGAGTTCCATACCGCTGCTGGTGTATCCGGTACACTCAGCGTCGTCACAGGTTCTGGTCACCAGGAGGCTGTTTGCGTCACAGTCGCAGATGTACTGGTTCGCTGGGGTGGTGATGGGAACTTCTTCCCCCGGCTCATAGCCCATTCCGCGCATGAAAAATGCAGGCAGGGTCAGAGACCCGTCTACACCGACCCGAACCGTTGTATGGATCTTACTCATCGCCGTGTTCCTCCTGCCCATTGCATGCGGTGCGTTCTCCGTAGATGAGATTCCCCACCATCAGCTGTTCCTCCAGCTCGCCCAGGCAGATTCCGGCTTCACCCAGCATCTCCAGCAGGTAGGGAGGCACATCCCGCAGGTCATGGTCATATCCGGCCTCGGCAATGGTGACGGTCTTTTCTTCGTCATCCACATAGACACAGAGCTTGGCCCCGGCAGGGATGCCGGCTTCTTCCCGCAGGTAGTCTGGCAGTTCCAGCATGCCGTCCTCCAGATCATCGAATGGGCAGCCATCCTCGCAGTCATCACAGGTGCCACAGACTCTGGCCAGATGGACGGTGAGCTCCGTGGCCAGCCGGTGCAGGGCATCCATCGCCTGGATCAGTTCCATGGTGGTCATTTGCTTTTTCAGAACGACCACCGCGCTGTCCAGCGTGTGGATCTCGACCTTTTCTCCGCCCTCAAAGCCACTGATCTTGAACGCTCCGCCGGGAATCAAAAGAGTACCATTGTTTATCTGTTTGTTGAATTTCATCTTCTTCTCCTTATTACATTGAAATTGTAGAACGGGCTGGATTGGATGCTCCCGGCCATTCCTGTCCTTGTTGGGCAGCCAGCCCGTCCCGGAAGGCTGTCAGATCTTCTCCTGTCGGCGTATAGCGCCTTGCTTCAAGGGCGGCCATCAGCGCATAGGTCTGGCCAACCTCGGACAGCAGTGCCCGAAGATCGTCCGCAACCATATCCGTCCCCATCCGGCGGAGCTGCGCGGTAAAGGTGATTCGGTAATGCGGCTGGCCGGGGATGCTGTCGATCCGCATATCCATTCCCAAGTTGGAATCGTGTTGCGGGCGGATATAGACCTGACCCACTACGCTGGGGCAGACCTGAAGGCGGCCCTGACTCATTTCCTCAATCAGCTGAGCCGCCTGCTGGAGCTTTTCCAGTTCAGAGAGCTGTTCATCCAATTGCCTCACCCCCGTTCCAGTCAAACAGCGTCATTTGAGAGGGAACCGCCCGGCTCCGCTCCCGCAGGTCATAGTTGGCGATAAGCAGTTCCGGGAACTGAGCCCCATTGTCGTACCTCTGCTTGATGTTGTTGATACGGGTGGTTTCCATGAGGTAGATGCCTGGCCTGTCGTACAGCCCGCGGACAAAGGCGTCGTCGTTGTAGGAGAGCAGGAATTTGCCCTCGATCCGCATCAGGGCGTCCCGCAGGCGGATGTGGTCGGCTTCGGTGAAACCGTCTTCACCAATGTTCTGGTAATACCCCTCGGTGGCATGGTAGGGCGGGTCGAGATAGAAAAAGCTCACTGGCCGGTCATATTGATGGAGCAGTTTTTCAAAGTCCTTGTTCTCAATAACCACCTTGGCAAGCCTCCGGTGGGCCTGCTCGATGAGCGAAAAGTTGCTACGCATATCGTGGGGCTGGCTGCCAAAACTGGTCAGCCCGGAGGCGTAGCTGTAGCGGATGAGCTGATAGAACCATGCCGCCCGTTGGACATCGCTGGCGGGGCTGTCCCGCGCCAAGGCGGAGCGGATGCGGTCAAAGTCCTCCCGTGCGTTGAGTACATACCGCAGAGCCTCCATCAGTTCCTCCGGTTTGTCCCGCACACAGCGGTACAGGTTGACCAACAGGCCGTTGAAGTCATTGTAGACCTCAAAGTCGTTGCCGGGAGGCTTGTGGAACAGTACCCAGCCCCCGCCGCCGAACACCTCAATGTACCGCTCATAGTAGAGGGGGAACAGCCGGACGATCAACTCCCGCAGGGCCTTCTTGCCTCCAATCCAGGACATGAAACTGTTCAGGGCGTATCACCCCCATCCAGCGGCAGGCGGGTCTGTGCGGTATCCTCTCGCTCCAGAGTCCGATCCAGTCCCCGGATGGCGGCCGCGATTCCGCTGATCCGCCTGGTCAGATGGGCGATGGTGGCCCACACCTCCTGATCCGTGGCGGCATAGAAGTATCCACTTCCGTTGCTGGCGATGGGGACGCCATCCCGCCGCAGGGCATTGACCATGTGTCGAACCTGAATCCCTTTGATGCCGAAGGTCAGTTCCAACTCCCGGCTGGTGGCGGCGTTGAGAGCTCCCATGTGGTACTGCTCCAGATATTCCGCCAGCCGTTCTTTCTCCATGAATGCCTCCTTTCCGGGCCTGTTTTCCGAAAAAGGGCATAAAAAAGAAGGGGCCGTTTTCCCCTTTCGGAAAACGGCCCCTGTGTCATATTCTACATCCTGTTTTTACTTCATCGAATCACCCCCAGCTCCCGCAGCGGACAGATGCGGTTTTTGTGACTTGGCAATAGATCGGCTATATTGACAGAGCGGGACTGTGGTGCTCAGGCTGGCTATACTCATACCGGCGCTCTCCACCGTTCCAGGCTACATAGCCGTGGTCGGTGGTCGAGAGGCCATATTGACCCATATTGGCCTCTGCGTAGGCAGCCCCGTCAAAGGCGTCTGTTATCAGTCTGCTGGGCGGGATCACGCCGTTTCGGACCGCAAGTTCCCGCCCGTATGCGGCCAAGTCCATGCCGCGGGGGAAGAACTCATAGTGCTGGAGATTCTGGGCGAGATCCAGAGCCAAATCCAGCCGGTGGCAGTCCTCCAGCTCCAGCACCGCCTGCCATTTGTCCAACCAGTGGGGTGCCCCCTGACCCTGTTCCGCCCAAACATAACCGAAGTCAATGGCATGGCGAACCAGTTCGCTGGCTGAGTCGTACTGGTCGAGAATACCCGTCAGCTGGGGCAGGCAGCAGTCCACCTCCAGTGCGATGCACTCGCTGAGGCTCTCTGCCTGTAGCGAGTCCAGCCCCAGCAGGAGTTCGTCCGGATGGTTTGAGTCGATATACTCGCCGGAATCCGGGAAGCCAACCCAAATCCCCTCCATATTGCTCCGGCTGGCCAGTTTAACTCGTATGGCATAGTCACCGGCGACCGGCTGGAGGGTGGGATCTTCCTCTACGAAGGGATCTGCCAGTTTGATGTTCCGCACATAGTGACCGTTACAAAAGGCTCCATTCTGCGACTGGTGGTAGGCGGCCCCCAAATGCTCCGCATTCAGGAATGGACGGGCGGCATCCGAGGAACACTCTATGCTCTCCATGACAAATTTTCCAAGCGCGGCCTCGTCTCCCGCGCCATAGAAGAGGTCGTAACAGTCCAGTTGGGACGCAATCCGCATCACATGGCCGATCTCTTGGGGCTTCTCCAACTCCATCGCCCCTTGGAACAGGATCTTTTCTTTCTCTGTCATATTGGAAAAGCGCCGCTCCAGCCAGTCATGCTCCGATTTTGTAACATAGAAGCCGTCCAGCTTGTCAAAGAGGGCGGCGTTTTGATCTGACATCGCTCACATCATCTCCAGTCCTTGTCCTATTTCCTGTTCCGGCTGAAATACCGGGAGAGGCTGGCCGTCCTTTCTGCGGATCAGACCATACTCTGTGATAACCCCCAGCCGGTCATCCAGCATCTTCTGGCCGATCTGGGCCGCCTGCGGGGTCTGGAACAGCTCCTCTGGTAAAGCAGAATACTTCTCACGGAACATCATCTCCGCATAGCCCCAGGTCTGCGCTACCTCGGGACGGAGTTCGTACTGGTCAATCTCGCCCATCAACCGTGTGGCGTCCTGCAGACTGGGGTGGTCAACCACGGATAAAAGCGCCTTATACTTGACCATATCCGATTCGGGCCACTCCCGTTCTATTTGAGCCAACCGCTTGGCAAATTCGTCGGCCTGTTCAATGCCATCCTCATCGTCGATAGCGTTGTTGATAGCATCTCGCAGGAAGGGGATCAGGCAATCCACACAGCGGAATGCACATTCATCCACTGAGGCGGCATCTACTTTTTCCACCGCTCTCCATATACCGGCATCCGCTGCGGGAAGATTCAGCACTGCGGTTTTGTCGTTATCATAGCTTGGGTCATTGAAAAATCCCTTACGCACCTCCAGCACCACCGGAGCATCGGAGCGATGGAAGCAAGCCGTTTCATTGGACTGGCACACATAGATGTCCTTGATTTCTCCACCCAGTTCCGCATAGCCGAAGTCGGTGAACACGCCGCCATGATCCTCCTGATGCTGTTCTCCCAGCAGTTCCAGCAGTCTTTCCCGAAAGCCGCTGCCCTCCTCTGTGGTGTCAAGCAGAGCCATAGCCTCATTTGAGAGCATTTCATTTGCGTATAAAAACGCCCCCAGTTCTTCATGATTGGAAACTCGGGGCGCAAAACAGCAGATATCGGTATTGTAGGTCAGGTTAATCAATTGGTTCAGCGGAATGGGAGCGACGCGGTGATTCTGCTTGATTTTCAAAAGAGCATCCATCCCTTTTTTCTGCTCCTCTGTCAGTGAGGCCAATCGCTGGGCAAACAGGTTTAGGTCGTATAGATTAGCATTCCACCCAATCATGGCATGCGTGAGGCCATTGTAATGGATGCAGGTTAGCTCATTTTTGCAGAAGCTACCGTCTTTGATTCTCGCCTTTTGGAGTGCGTCGCTGAACTCCGCAAAGGATGCTGGCATTTTCATTACCGTGGCCGTCTCATAAGATTTAGGTCCACTGTTGCTGATCTCCACCTCGAAAATTGTCTTATCCAAGAGTAATCCCTCCCTGTGTAGACTCTTGCTCAGGAGCCTCGGGCGGTTCCATGTCTGAGTGAACTTCGTTCACGGTTTCCAATATGGATTCCAAGTCTCTTTTCCGAGAAATATTCGCAAAATCCACGGAGCGGCAGTATACTTCGCCATCCTTTCCCACAGAGCACTGTGTCTGCTCTTTGCCTCGCATCTTTTTCGATTTCACTGCCAGGCATCCGTCATCGGCAATTCGTGAGGAGAAGCCCTTTTCCTTTAACCGCTCCGACAATACCGAAAAAAACTGCCGCGTTCTCCCATCAAGATCCATTTTATACGCCTCTTTCTATAAACTCATTCCCTGCATCTCAATATCTTCTGCAGGAGCGGAAGGGGCCTCATAGAGTGTGCTTCGGCCATAAGCGATGCGGATGATATCCTCTGCGGAGTAGTCGGAGCCAGCGCCAAAAAGATGCCTGAACTGCAGGCGGTCTGACGGAGCAATGTACCATGTGGAATACTGAGACTTCAGCCCTTTCAGGGATTCAGCCGATGTTTTGAAGGTCAGTTCCACTCCGTCCTTCTGTACCGTGACATTGACCGTCTTTGCGCCACTTTTTTGGAGGGCATCTGTAATCGCCCGCATCCGATAGACCAGTGCATCGCTGTCCTGGCTGAGCATCTGATACTCTGCCAGCAACGCATCCTTCTTTAGAAACTGCGCCAGAAATTCCTCCTGGTTGTCCCGCATGTACTGTTCCGCAGTTGTTTTTATATAATCCTCCGGGGATTTGAGGTAGGAGAGCAGGGTGTCTTCTGTCAAGGATGTATAATACTCACTGTGAAACTGTACATCGGGTTTCTCCCCAGAAAAAACGAGGGAAGCTGCCTCCCGCCCTGCCTCGGTTCCCTTGTAATACCGGTATGAATTGATGTTCCTCTCACTGGTGAGTTCCCTGACAGAGAGGCGACTTCGCTCATTGGAAATGGCCGCCTCAACATAGCGGTCGACCTCCTGAGCGATGCGCTTCCCAAACGCCGTAGAATCCTGGCATTCTTCTTCCGTCAGTCCGGAGACAAAGTTGGGAAGGGGGTCATCCAGAAGATGGAGCGCCTGGTGTTGCCGGTCGTACAGGCCGCAGAACTCCAAACGGTCGCTCCAGCTGATCCTCTCTCCATAAAATGTTTCGCATCCAAAGAGGTAATCAATCTCTGGCGTTGCGGGAACTTTCACTACTGAGCCCAAATGCTTGCCCTTTTGCAGAACTAAAACTGGCACAGCGGCATTTTCCAGCCACTCTTGAAACTCCTGCCGGGGAAGTGGGGCCTGCTTTTGCTGCGACATTACAAAATCCTCCCATTTTACTGTTTCTGCTCAAAGTTTGCACAACTTGTCTGTCCCGAGTATGACTCTTCATAGTGTTTGGGGTCAGCACCAGGCACATCCCACCCAGCCATGCTTCCTATCTCCATAGCTTGCCGCTGGATGGGGGTGACGCCCAGGTCTTCGTTCAACTCATCCGCCAGTTCCACATTCCCTTCCTTGTCGCCGGTATCCCAGTCGGAGGGGTAGTAGCCAGTTTCACCCCGTTTGATGCAGATAAGCTGTCCGGTGGTCCGCAGGGTGGAGAAGCACAGTTCCGGCAACCCCTCGGCCACCTTGGGGGCAAACCGTTCCTGTTCGGTTTGGATGCTCCAATCATCAGGCTGCCACAGATGGACATACAGCTCGCCGCCGTCCACCTCGATGGGGCGCTGCTCGAAGCCTTCGCCCCATCCGTCAGAGGCTTGTCCACCCAGGTACTCTTTTAAGATGGTAAGCTCTTCCGGAGTCAGCTCTCCGGCCACCCGGCACTCCGCTACGCCCCAGAGCTGGCGATTCCTGACCTCAACAGTAAACACCGCCGAGCGGACCTTGTGATCTACACTGTCGTCCTCACCGTACCAGTGCATGAGGCCGCTCTCGTTTTCCTCTGGTACCCGGTTTTTTACCAGAGCGGACAGAATTTGTCCCTCATAATCCATGAGGGTGCGGCCATCCCACTCCTCACCGTCCTCTGACATATCCCCCCACTCGTCCCGTCCATAGAAGTCCGCTGTGAGCGGCATATACAATTTGAATGTCTGAGGCTCTGGCAGATAGACCGAGAATCGGTCTTCTCCCAGCACCAGAGCCAAGGTACATCCATTGTCCCACTTTACATGGAATTGCCCGGCATCGTCGATATAATCCAGTTTCCCGGTACTGCCGGGGGAAATGGGCCGGGGATTACCGCCTATCTCTGTGAGTTGGATGCGGGAATCCTTGGGGAACTGCTGCCGCAAGAAGTCCAGCCACTCTCTCGGTACGCTTTGCATTTACATCTCTCCCATTCTAATCCCAATATCCGGCTGATTTAATTGTTGATAGAGCCGTTCCATCGCCTCCGCCACCACGAGGTCCGACCGGAAGCTTTCCAGTTTTTCGTGATCCGTAAAGAATTGCTGTTCACCGCTCTGGAAATGAACAAAGTCCACTGTGGCGATACCGTCCTTAATAACGCCCAGCCGTTTCTCACTGGTATTGCTGTCCTGGTAGATTTGGATTGCTTCCTCCAGAGTCAGATCTTGCCTGATTATCTCCTGCGGGGTATTGGTGTCCGTCATGACAAACCAGGCATAGGTGTGGGGAATGCTGGGATCTGCGGCTTTCCTAAGAGCCTGCTTCCCAGTTTCAGTCAGTCCATAGTTGCAGGGACGGCGTGAATTGTCCTCACCGGCAAAATCCAACAGGATATCGTCTACCGCTTTTTTGACCTCCGGATCGTCTGTCAGCGTTTCAAAGCGGAAGCCGGTTGTGCTGCGGAAGGGCAGTTCCTCCCGGATGGCCTGGAGCAACGCCTTGGAATCCGTGAACTCCTGCTGTTCGCCGCTGGCGAAGGTTACCCGACCCACCACAGGGTGTTCCTGTCGGTACATCTCCTGCTGGCAAAGATCATAGCAATAGAGGTATCCCTGATACTCGCCGGGAAAGGGAGTACAGCGTAGACAGAAACGGTAATTTTCTGTTTCCGCAATATAGCCATAACTCCTGCGGTCCTCTGTGATGGAGCCGCCATGCTGCCAGCAGTAGGCGTCCATGGCCCCCAGATTCTTCAGGAGTCCAGTCTGACGCAGGTCGTCCACAAATCGCTGCAGCACCTCTTTGAACTCCGGGGTGTTGAACCTATCCTCGTTATGGGGCCACCAGGTGTGCCAGAACTCCTTCTCACCATGGCCGAAATCCATGCGGAGGTGGCCTACAGTACCCAGTGCCTCGTCCAGCTTTTCTTCGGAATAGAACAGCCCCACCTCATCCAGGGAGGCGGGGCGCAGTACAAACTCACGATTATCCTGGGGGTAGGCCAGATCATGCTCCTCGCAAAACTGCTCCAGCGTCATTTCTTCTCCCAGCAGATAAAATGTGCCGTTGACCCGGCGCGAAGCAGTACCTTCATGCTTTAAAGGGATTGGAGAAAGTACGGTTCCTGCATGATAGTCAGCGGCATGATCCACCAGAGTGGTTCGGGTGCTGGGAGATTTATGTGTCCCCCGTAGGTCATAGCAGTACCACCCATCAGGAATGATATCCCGCTGAATCAGCCAGTTGGTGAACAGCACAGGTTTTCCAAGCAACGCTGCGTGTTGCATGGGGTCTGTCCAGATGTTAATGCTCATTTAATCCCTCCCATATTCACAGTGTTTTCCCACTCGTGCTGGTTCCACAGCGTATCTTGTATCTGCGTACAGGGATTAATGCATCTGCAACCCATCTTGTACTTCAGGGAACGGATCACTGAGCTTTCGGAGCAGGCCAAATTCGGTCCTTCTCACACCATCCTCCCGCATATAAAAGTTGCCCATTGCTTCGAAATCCGTAAAGCCATCGAGGGTAGAGATCAGCTCCTCGTCCGCCCCGATCCGCTCCAACACCTGCTTGCCATATTCCTCCGGATCGTCCGGTACACGCTCGTAGTCATCCAGTTCGATGGAAAACCTCAAAGCCTCCTGGAGCGTTGCCGGCTGTTCCACCTCAAGGACAGAGAGGTATTTCAGCAATGCGCCATCCTCCTGATCCATTATCCGGATATTTTCCGCCAACTCGTCCAATTGCTCCAGTCTCAGATCCATCCCCTGGAGAGGAAGATATTCCCCCAGATAAGGCCGCAGGGCCTCCACCCGAGTGAGTTTCGCCATATTGAGGCTGTCCACTCCCAGAAGTTGTCTGGCGCTCTCCAATTGCTCAAAGGTCGTAGGCAGAGTGATCTGCGCTGTTTCGCTCTGTACACGAACAGGGCAGGGGTTTTCCATCCATATCCGGAAAACGCCGTCCAATCTCTCGTTCTCCAAAAGTTCAGGTGTCTTTTTCTGCACATAATTGCCGCTGGAATATTCTCCTCCATGCTTTTCCCGGTATTCAGCCCCCACACGGGCATAATTGATATAGGGCTTGAAGCGATCCGGAAATGGTGTGATCCCTTTGTTCACAAGGTAGATGCCCAATTCTGAATCAGACGACACATTGTTGACGAGCATATACTCATCCAGCCTGTCCGCCACAGTAAGGGCCCCCTCCAAGTTCCAGACACACTCCGCATCCAATGCCCCGGAAAAGATGGCGGCTTTCGCCGGAGAAAGTGCCTCTGTGCGTTCCGCCAGTTTTTGTAGTTTTTGAAACTGCTCCGAATCTTCTACATCCACATCGTACAGGCATCGGTAAAGGACCGGTACATTGCTGCTCACATCCAGGATGGCGGTGGCTGTGGTATCGAGGCTGATTCTGTCCAGGGAGGCAAATGCCTCCCCAATCTCAGCGGGACTGGCGGGCAGTTGCAGACGGACAGTTTCTTCTCCTTTTCCCCGGCTCAGAGTCAACAGAATCATCGTTACATTCCTCCCATCTGAAATTCCTGTTCCCGCTGGTGCTGCTCTGCCGGACCGCCGGCCATCAGCTCCCCCAATGTCAATGTGCCACAGTAGGCCACATATCCTTTCTCCGTGAAGGCTCCTGTTTCCTTCTCCATACGGAGTTTGCCGTAACGCTCATAATCATAGAACTCCTCCAGATTGGGGTCATATTCATAATGGCCGGAGTCCTGGATCATGTATCTGCCATATTCGGCGGGAGTGCGGACTTTGGGTGCAAACTCAAACAGCTCCAGATTTTTGGCCAGTTCGCGTATCTCGCCGGCACACTCCGGCTTGGCCATCTCCATGACCGCCGTCAACTTTTTCTGTTCCAAATCAGACAGTGCAGCGATGGCCGTCGCCATATCATTCAGCGCGAATAGATCCTCCCGTTGTCCCTCCAGGACCTCCTCCACCTCGGATGGAAGCAGACTGTCCTCATACCAGATGCGGGCATCGTGGATGTTAACGCCTGAGCGTGCAATTCCACGCTGGAGCTGTTGCTCGGAGCAGGGCAGGAGCAGCCAAGTGATTTGATCTATATTTTCCGGCTCCTGCCGGGAGGAAAGCCCTACCGCCAGCAGATTCGGCTGGTAGTGGTAACAGGGGAAGTGGCGGCCGTCATAGAGCTGCTCCAGTTTCATCCCGTTATCATAGACCACGCCATAAGGGGTAATCCTTCCTTCAAGATGATTGAGGATCAGGTCCAGAGCGAACTTGCGGCCATCCAGCCGCTCGAGCTCCTCGATTCTGCAGCCCCCACCCTGCATCGTCATGTAGTGCTGCCGCCCAATGGCGTCCAGGTCGGAGAAGTCTGTGATGACCGTGGCCTGCTGGCAGCAAAAGGTCAGATTGATGAAATCCTTTATATTTGAGACGCCCAATTTGCAGGCCATTCCCTGGAACTGGGCAGCCTCACCGTCATCAAAACTGTCCAGCCGTTTGGCCAGATAGTCCAGCTCATCAAAATTGACCAATGAGCCAACCAGCCTGTTCAGTACGGTATAGAAGCTGTCCAGTTCATCCACCCGGCAATCCTGCCGGAGCGCGTCACCGATTTCCAATGGCTCCAGCAGTTCGATCATGCGGTCATATTTCTCATCGGGGATAGGGAATGGAACCGTAATCTGCCCATATTCCGGGTGCTGAGCGCTGCTCAGTACCGCTTTCAGCACATAGCCCATTCTGGTGCCTCCTTACTCGCATCCATGACCGCCTTTCCATATCTGGCAATCATGGTTGCGTAAATAATATTGTGGAAGTCCAGATCACTCACCAGTTTTGGGTGTGCCAAATCTTCTGCCTCCATGGGTGACTTCAGGTCATACAGCCGTCTGGCGGAATAAAAGATGGGGTAATCCTGTATCGCAAATCCATGGGGTTTGGATACGATGCGGCTGAAATCAATGGAATCGTGTGAAAGAGCGGAGAGCGCCGGTTGCCAGAGTCGCTCCTTTGAGGCGAGAAGATAGAGCGCCGCCAGATAGCCAGGAGGCGCATCATCCCATACCCTGTCCGCAAAGCGGCTTCTGAGGTGGACGGACACTGTGTGCAGGACTGCCTGATCCGGCCCGCTCCAGTGTTCCACAGCCTGAATCCTCTTGTGCAGGCCGGCATGAGGGATGTGTCCGAAATATTCCAGAATCAAATCCAGGTACTCAATCGCGCCGGACTTCAACCGCTCCGCGATATACGGACAGGTGCGGACTTGACAGGATCGGCGGCGGTAATGCAGGCAGTACCGGCAATCCACATCCTCCGGCTTGTAGCAGAAGCGGCTGAGGATCATCATCCCGCCGCCGCGCTTCTGGAAGCCAGGGACGCTCATCATCATATGCTCCAGACCAGCTCGAGGGGTATTCTGAGCGAAATATCTTGTCATGGCACACTCCTTCTTTCAAAACAAAAAAGCGGGAGCCGCTTATGCTGCACAGTGTGTGCAGATGCGGCTCCCGCTTTTTCTGATGTCACATATCAATTTGTGGCTCCTGTGCTTGTCCCTGCTCCAGTCTGTCCGCCAGATCTGGGACAGTGTATTCGATCTTTGTCCTTGCGGTCTGCATGGCTTTGAGGTGTCCATCTTCCAGCTCTGGGCCTTCATCCAGCAGGTAGTCTGTGGCCCGGTAGAGTTCAGTTAGCTCCTCCGGTGAGAAAAGCTGGGTCTTGGAGATCAGCCCGGAGCGGACGGCAAAATCCTGCTTGGCCCCGCAAAAATCTTCATCATAATAATGTCCGTAGCTCACGCCGGTTCTGTTATAGTCCCAGATCCAAGTGACAAACTGATAGCCCCTGCCATTTTCCAACTCCCGGCCAGCCAGCACTGCGCCGCCAAAATCCGCCAGCAGATGGAATTTTTCGCTCAGACCGCTGATATGAAGGGTGGGCGCAGTTTGAACCGCCTCAACATAAGTGTACACTTCATCTGCGGTCTGTGCGACTCTGTGGTACAATTCACTGGCCTCCGGATTATTGCTTCCGGCAGGAAAAAGGAACACATCGTTTCCTGGAGAAACAAAGAGGACAGGCTGACCATGGAGGAAAATCTCCAGCCGCCTATCCTCTACATTGGATGATTCAACTCCGCCTTCTCTCAGGCGCCGGGAAAGTTCTTCAAAAAATTTTTTCAATGGTTAAACCTCATTTCTTTTTTATCTGTTGGGACGACAACAAAAAAGCGGAGATTCTATCATCGAATCTCCGCTTCAATAACTATATTGGTTTTTCTCCGGGGGAAGGGAATCAGGTGTCCGTCCTCTTTGTGTTTTCGTATGGATAGAACAATGACTCACACATTTGGTCTGTGTGAGTCATTGTTTTTGGTGGAGATAAGCGGGATCGAACCGCTGACCTCTTGAATGCCATTCAAGCGCTCTCCCAGCTGAGCTATACCCCCATGTTGCCAGAAACCCTTGATTTTGCTGGATTTCTGAGCTATTCAATTTTTTGACTTTACTCTCCGTTGCGGGGGAGCACACCCGGTTGCTTGCGCTCCCAGCTGAGCTATACCCCCATGTTCAATTTTTGCTGTTTTGCTGACCGAACGAATTGTATTTTAGCAGAGTATTACCCATTTGTCAACTACTTTTTTCGCTTTTTTACAAATTCATTTAGGTAAGCTGTGTGGACGGCGTGTAAAAGTGAGAGCATCACGCAAATTGAATACTTCGTACTATGTTTGCAATTAATAATAGCATCTATCTTTTTGACGCACGCAACCTGAACCGCCCCCCTCTTTTGAACAAGTCTAAAATATGTGCCCTGCATCTCCCAAGGGCTAAAAATTGGAACGGCACTCTTAGAGACTCCAGCAAAACGATATTTATTTTTGATTATGCCTGCTTATAATAGTCCACTATAGCGCTCAACTCCCAAATTACAAAGAACTCTCGCTCTTCTCGCTCTATTGGCAAAAAAACAAAAAAGTAGTTGACAAATGGGTAATACTCTGCTAAAATACAATTCGTTCGGTCAGCAAAACAGCAAAAATTGAACATAGGGGTATAGCTCAGCTGGGAGCCTGGTACAAGCGTGTACTAGCACCCCTCACCAAAATTGAAAATCGAAATCTTGTGCCTCTCCCATATATGGGGGTATAGCTCAGCTGGGAGAGCGCTTGAATGGCATTCAAGAGGTCAGCGGTTCGATCCCGCTTATCTCCACCATGAGAGGCACAAGTTAGAAATCCGTTTCCGCAAGGAAGCGGATTTTTGTTTATGCAGCAAAGGTCACTATGTCCAGGCCGCCGTTGAACTGCTCAAAGTCAATATTAAAGTCGATGTGCAGCTTATAGTCCCGGCAAACCTCCACCCGCTTGATTAGGCAGTTGACGATCATTTTCTTTGCCTCCAGGCTGGCGCTGTCATACATATCCGCCCAAGAAATGATGTCGTCATATTGAGCCTCCAGAGAGCTCAGGACAGTTTGCCCTTCCTCATAGGCGGCCTGGGCCGCTTCAAACTGCTTTTGGAGCTCGGTGCACTTGGCCTCGGCTTCGGACACCATAGAGCCCAGCAGGTCTTTGGAAAAGGCGCTTTCCCCGCGCAGGGCCTTGATGACCTCTGCTTTCAGCATATCTAATTCAACGGCAGCTTTGACGTGCTCCGCCCGGACACTTTGAAGCAACCGTTTCCGCTCCTCCATTTTTTCACGGTAACGAGTGTTGACAATCTCGCTTTTAGGGATTGCTTTCATGCGCTCAAAAATCTGACGTACCATCTTATCAATGATCCCATCCAGAATATGGGCCGTGTAGCCCGTCTGCCCGTCACAGTCTGTCTGTTTGCGGGTTTTACCATAGCAGATATACCGCACCCGCTTGATCACCCGGCGGGGATCGTCTTTACAAGGGTATGCCTTCCCGCTGGTGGTGAGAGTGAGCCTTGCTCCACAATGGCCGCAAAAGACATTTCCAGACAAGAGGGACTGCCCGCCAATGTTGCGGGGAACAGTGCGTTCCTTTTCGGCAGCGTTGGCCCGGTTTGTGCGGATGCGCTGAGCGGCCTCAAATAACTCCGGTTCAATAATCTGTAAATGCGGGAGCACCTTGGAACGGCTCTCACCGCTGCGGAGTACGTCTGTATAGGTCAGGTTACAGATGATACCCCGGATGGTGGCGTGATGCCACATCTTGCCGCTGCGGGCCCGGTAGCCCTGGTTATTTAATGTAGGTGGCGATCCGCTGGGCTCCGTAGCCCTCGTGTACATACTTATCAAAGACAATGCGGACGACAGCGGCCTCGGTTTCGCTGAGGGCCAGCTCGTAAACCTCGTGCTTGCGCTTGTTCACCCGCCCGCTTTTCAAAAGGTCATAGCCATAGGGGGCGACGCCACCCTTGAAGCCTCCATCCTCCACAAGCTACCCCAGAGCGGTTTTGGTACGGATGGAGGTTTTTTCGCTTTCGCCGTCCGCCTGCCAGAAGCGGATGTAGTTGGTGAGCTTGTCGGTGTGATTGTCAAACCGCTGCTCACCCTCCTGGGTACTCCAAACCCGGACGCCGTTCTTGACGAACCATTCCACCACAAAGGGCGTTTCGTCTGCGATCCGCCCGATGCGGTCAAACATGAACACCAGCAGAATATCAAACTTGCCCTGCCGGGCCCGTTCCTTGATGATTTGTAGCTTGTCCCGGTTTTCCGCCCGTACCTTATGGCCGGAAACGCCATCCTCCTGTTCCTCGTGAACAATCGTCCAGCCCATTTTCTCGCAAAAGGCGTGGCAGGCTTTCCACTGCATGGGAATGTCGGCCTGGTTTTTATCGTTGTGATCCACCTGCTTATCGGTAGACACCCGGTATAAACAGTCAACGCGAGTGCCAGTTATCATTTGATTTTCCATGTATAAGCCATCCTTTCAAATGTCATTTAGGCAGGTGAAAAGAGGCTTTTCGTACGCAGGATTTTTGAACTTGTCAAGGTGCATAGGGACTACCCCCACCATTATTATCCCTCTGTTCCGAGGGCTTGACAAGGATGACTCCGGGCCGGGTGGATGTGGTCTGCGCCACAAAGGACGAGAGCAAAATCTGCTTGACCTGCCCAATGGCCACGGTGTTTTGTGACTCCGCAAAGGTGGCGGATATTTCAAACCCATCAATGGCAAAAACGGCATTTGACTTTGGCATATACGGCCTCCTCTCTCATGGATGGACTGACACGGACAAACTCCCCGTTGTCCCGTGGGGAAACGAACAGGGCCAGCACCGTTCCTGATGCTGGCCCTGTTCCTTGCCTCACTTCTGGACAAAGTATCCATAGGTCTAAAGATGGGGCCGCCGCACTCATTTTCTTGGCCTGTCGTTAGACAGCAATACTCGGCGCGACGGCCCCGCACAAAGGGGCGGCGGCCCGGACAGTCAGGCGGCCAACCTGACCCGGCGGATCGTGGCCGTGGGATGGCCTGTCCCACTTGCGGCGCTGGTGTCAGACACCCACCGCTGAGCTCCCCGTGCTATATCAGGGGCCCCGGTGTCCCTTTGTTGAGAGGAACTTCCTCTCATATACCACCAGAAAAAGGGGGACAAATGGAGATGGCAGTTAGAAATTTTCCTGCAAATATTTTTTCATCTGCTTGATACCGCTCTCTACCGAGTGCCGGACGGCGCTTTTGTCTACGCCCTCCTCACGGGCAATCTGACGGTAGCTCTTTCCCAGGATCAAATGAGCGTCCACGCGGCGGCCCTGGAGCTCCGGCAGGGAGTTGAGGGCGTTCCACAGCCGGAAAAACAGCTCCTTGCGATCCATAAGCTCCTGGGGACTGGGCTCGTGCAGGCAAGCGGAGTATTCGATCCCATCATCACAATCCAGGGAGTAGAACGCCTTGTTGTAGCGTACTCGTTCCGCATGGGCGGCCTCACGCCGCTTGCTGGCTATGAGTTCCTCGGCCACTTCATCGGAAACCTCTATGTATTCGTCGTGGGTGTACCACGGGTAAAAGTCTTTCAGATTGATGGTCGTCATTTGTAATTCCTCCGTTCAGATGGTTAGGGGATGAATGGCAATCTGAACGGGGGAAGGTGGAGAGCGGCATCAAAACTCAACTCGTTTCTCTTTTCTTGATATGAATCGCAGTACACTTTGTTTTCCGTACCGAACTTCTATGCAACATTGAAATTCACATTCGACAACTCAGAAAACCAAAGTGGCCTAGGATTCATCGAAACCTCCCTTCACCAAACAAATAAATTGTAATACCTAAAAAAGGCGCACTGTGATGAATTTAGTCAGAAAAGAGTGTATTGTAAAATATTTTTGAGGTGAATTATAATGCAATCTTATTCTAGGCCTTTAGGCGACGCAGTAAAGCGTGCGCGAGCTGAACTTGGTTTCACACAGAATCAAGTTGCAGAAGCGGCAGATATTGATGTGCGTACAGTACTGAACATAGAGAACTATAAAGGCAATCCTAAAATGGAAGTGCTCTTCCCTCTTGTGCGTGTGTTGAAAATGGACTCCAGAGAGATTTTCTATCCAGAAATGCGTCGTGAAAGTCCAGCAATTCGCCGGTTGCGCTTCTTGATAGAAGAATGTAGTGAAGAAGAAGCAACGGCTTTAGCACCTGCGATAGAGTCTATTCTGTCTGTATTGAGATCAAAAACAGCTGCTACGGTTGGCTAATCATAAAAAAGAGAGCTTGCATCCCTTATATTGGGGAAGCAGGCTCTTCATGCCTAAGTGTCAGGCTCTTTGTTTACTACCATTTTCAGTTGTACGACATCTACCCTGATTTCCTTTTTACATTTAGGGCAGTAAAGGGGGAATTTCACAAGGACAGTATCTGCATATATTTTTGTTCGTGTCTTTCCACCACAAATTGGGCAGCAAACCCACAGTGAGCCTTGTTGATCGTTTTTTACTGGTTCTATTCCGTCGTGTCTCTGCGTTAATCGGCGGGATCTATCAGACGAAATATACATACCCTCAAAAGGTTAGTTGGCTTCGATCGAGATTTGATGATTTCCGTATTTCACATAGTCTACCTGAGACAGATCCAACGGAGCGGCGAACACATAATACTCCATGCCTTCCATACCCGCACTCTCACTAATAGCTACTGTGGAGCCGTCCTTTAAGACAACTTCCAAGGGACCGACATACGGAACAATGCGGTTGTTGTTAGGTTCTGTAGCGGAGTAACTGAAAGTAAGGCTCAAAGGAGAAAGAGTCAGGTTCTCCAGCGTACTGGTATATCCATATTCTTCATCCGTCCAGGTCAGGCCAGCCGTATCCAGCGAGAGTATCTCGGTATCATTATAAAGGGTAATGTCGAAGGAAAACTCTCCACTCAGAATTTGAGTATATTCCTTTTCGGGAGTCTGAAGCCATAGCCCATGAAGTGTAAGCTGCTTGGACACCTCGTCATTGAAACGGACATCGGTTCCGGTTTGAGTTCCAATCCAGATAACACCTTCTTTCAAATTATCCTGGGGATTTTCATCAGGGAGCCAATCACATTTGAGGATGTAACCACTATCGGAATAGGCACCATCCTCAAAGGTAAGCTCCAATGCTTCACCAGGCCCAAAAAGCTGGTAGCATCCATCTGTCTTGCTATCATAATCGGGCAGAATCACATCTTCCGGTGCCTTGATCTGGAGGCGGAGATAGTAAACGTTTTCGTCGGCCAGAGCTACAATAGGTGTAATGGTTGTGCCGTTGCTGGTTACACCATTCTCAAAAGTCTTTCCCATCTGGTCAATGACCTGAATCTGGCCATCCGAAAGAGAGCCATTCTTTTCAGCAAAGAAATTTTGAAGCAGCGCTCCCGCACCGAGTACATGACCAACTGCCAACGCAGAAACAGTAAGTGTAGAAATGATTGCTGCAACCGCCAAAAAACGAAGTGGACGGATGTGTTTCCGCGGTTTATTCATTGATACTTTATTCATAGTTAACTCCTTAATCCGTGACGAGGAGTAAGGAGTAGTAATGCCCAAATCCAAACCCTCCACCGGGTATGAATCCAGCAAATCGGAAATATTACGCTTCATTAACAAATCCCTTCCTCGTCAGTATTTCTTTTAGTTTTGCGCGACCTCTTCTTAGCCTGGTTTTGATGGTTGATTCATTGATTGCCATGCTAAGGGAGATTTCTTGAATCGTTTGAGCGTAGTAATAATATCGTAAAAAAATCTCTTGATCTTGTTCTGGCAACGATTGGATTGCTTTACGAACGAGCCGTTGCTCCTCGGCCTGCTCAACATCATTCAGCGGGTCATTGGGGCCGGGAATATCAAGAAAATCATCTTCTAGCGGAAGAGTCTTTCCCATCTTCCGTAACTTGTTTTTGGCTTTATTTCTCGCAACGGCAGCAAGCCACCCTTTTACAAAACCCGGTTTCAATTCGGATGATTGCTGCCATGCAGCCAGAAATACATCTGATACGACCTCCTCTCCGTCCTCCTGGGACATAGCACCGCGAAGAATATTCCATACCACAGTAGAAACATAAGGTATGTAAATATCCATAAGTGACTCTAGCCCAGACGGATCACCGGTTTGCATTTTATGCAATATGGCATCTTCTCTCATAAGAAAGGCTCCTAACTGTCTTTGAAAGCTGCTTTCGCTTATAATATCACACCATTTTGATGCTAGGTTTCAAAAATTTTTGCTTTTGACGGCTACTGAAATCGGTAGCAGTTTTGGGAATATTCATCGATGAATTTGAGATATTGTTCACGGCTCGTAATTTCTAACGGTAGTCCGTTTTCCGTAGTATGAAATGATACAATGTGATTTTTCTCGTCGATCCATACTCGCCATGATTCGCACAGCTCTTTTTCTACTTCCATTCGGTATCCCTCCATCTACAACGCTTGCTTAGGAAAACTCTTAATAAAAATAATTATTATAACAAGGATGGAATTTGTTTTATATAACCTCGCATCACTAATATCACATAAAAACTGTGCGTAGTTTCAAAAATTAAAAAAGGAAATATGTGGAATATAGAGAGCGTGTGGCATTGCAATTTTGGCAAGCAATTCGGGTGTGGCCACACTCCGAAATTTTCACAGGCCGCAGACCCGTGAAAATGCTTGTTGTGGAGCTCCCCAAACCCGCTGAACTTCTGGACACTTTGTCCAGAAGTCCCGGCGCAAGCGCCTGTTGTCGGCGGCCCGGGGCTATCGCTCCTGGGCCTTATTTTCACGCCTATCCGTATGGCCGAGCAGATGGTCAATGTTCGCCTTGACCGCCACGGCCTGCCGCATATCCGCCTGGGCCTTGCGGTATTCCGCATAAAGGGCCTTTTTCTTTTCGGAGAGCTCCCGGCGCTGCTTTTTCAGCGTGTCCATTTTGGGGAGCTTTGCCCCGCCCAAAAGTTCACTCATGGCCGTCTTTGCCGCCCGGTAGTCTGCCAGCTCCGCCTCGTGCTGGGCCAGATATTTTCTGCTATACCGGGCCGCCTTGTAGCCGTCAAACACAGGCCGCGTCTTTGCGTACTGCACCACCGCGCCCATGAGCTCGGAGGTTTTGGCAAGGGTGGCCTCCGTGTCCCGCAGCTCCCCGGCCAGTTTGTGAGCCCGATCCACCGCCGCCTCGGTGCTGGATGCCAGCGCCGCATAGTCCATAAGATCGTGTTCCCGGAGATACAGGAGCGCGGCGGCCATCTGCTTTATGTTATAGACTTTGGCCCACCGCTCATAAGCCGAGCCCTTGCCCTGGGCCATGCGCTCTTGAATGTCGATGATCAGATTGACGCGCCGGGCCGGGGCCGGGCTGTCCTGGGGCAGCTCCGGGATGGGCCGTTCCCCGGCAATCGCCGCCCAGATGTCATCGGGATCGAAACCGGGGCCCAGGGTGGATGCCCGCAGGCGGGTGTACTTATCCTGTCCAGGGGCCAGGAACGAGATCGCGCCGCCCCGCCCATGCTTCACTTGAAAGCCGGACTCCTCCATGAGCCGCAGAAACGCCGGGAAGTAAGTCGGCGGGCTTTTGCTCCAGAGCCGCCACGATCCCCAGCCGCACCCGCTGCTGGGCCGAGGGTGGCTTTTCCCCGATCCATTGTCTATAGTGAAGAAAACGGCCCTTGCTATGCTGCTTCGGATTTTGAATGATAGACAGCTCGTGCTCAATGCACACCCGGTCAGAGAGCCGCCGCACCGCAAAGCTGGAGCCGATGAAGTTATGGAATTTCCGGGAACAGTCCTGGGCGGTGGAGTTGTAATAAATGTGATTGTGAATGTGGCTCTTGTCAATGTGGGTGCAGACGAAGAACTGATACGTGCCCTTTGTCCAGCGCATGGCTGTTTCATAGCCGATTTTGTTTGCCTCCTCCGGCGTGACCTCGCCGGGCGGGAACGCCTGCCGGATCTGAAAAAACAGGGCCCCGCGCTCCACCGCCCGGCCCGTTTCCGCCTGGTACTGGCTTTTCAGCAGCAGAAACTCGGCGGGAGCGGATGCAGGATCACAGAGATAGGCAGACACGGCCCCCAGCTTTTTCGGATTGAGCCCATAGGCAAACCGCTCTTCCATCGTTTGGATGGCCGTTTTCCCAGCCGCTACCTTATAGGGCCGGATGTAGGTTGTAGCGATAACCTCACCTTCTTCCAAAAAGAAAGCGGCGACTGGAGCACAGCCGCCGCAAGGAACTTGGGGACAAATTTCCCCAAAATTCAAATTGATATTAGAAGTAAAGCTATCCACCATAATACTTGTGACTAAATAATAAATGAGGATTTATTTTTCTTGAGCACGGTTTGCTCTTTGCTTCTTATAGTAACAATAATTTATCGGCTCTGGAACAATTACTGCAATAATAACTGAAAGCTCTATTGGCATACCTACTCGAATACAAATGAATGCAATTATAGGAATGACCGCATGTGTATAGTAAGCAATTGCACCACTCAATTTCGCACTCTTCTGGGTTAAATATAATATGACCATCAATGAAGTAAAATGAGCCACAATAGTTACTGGCTCAAAAAGTTCATTTTCTATTCTACCACTAATCCAATACCATAAGGGAATTACAGAAATAGAAATTATCAAATCCTTTATAGAATCGAGCACAGACTCTTTTATATTATTATTGGGGTTCTTGAATTTTAATATCCCAGTTGCCCAAAATACAGTTACTACAATCTGATACTTACTTAATTCAAGACTCTCTAAATTAAATTTGCCCAACAAAACTAGTGAAATAACAAAAGATATATCCAATAGTTTTTCTAATATTTTCATTTTTATCTTCTTTCATTGGAGTAAATTTACAGGTTTTATTTTTCTTAATAGCATAGCACAGGAGCAACCGTTTGTCTATTCATTACTATTGGTACAAAGTGTTTGAAGTAGTAAAAAAACGGGGAACAGCGCAGGGCCACTTCCGGTAGGTCAGAGCCGCACGATGGCGGAGAGCTTTTCCAGAAGATCGGACAGGGGCTGCCACAGCTTTTCATAGTCCCGTTGCAGAGCCGTGATCTCCTCCAGGTAAATGCCGCCGTAGGTATTTGCCTGGATCGCCACCTGGTTTAAGTTGTTGGAGCACCGCCGCTGGAGCGACACCAGCTCCTGGACGGGTGACAGGTCAACATGGAGCACATAGCCATTGAGGGCCATTTTCCGCATATAGGCCCCCATATTGCGGATGCCCGCCTCGGCCATGCGCTCCTGGATCAGCGCCAGCTCCTCCTCGGACACCATCACATGAAGATGGATGGGGCGGCGGCGTTTCTTTGTCATCGCTCCTCCCGTTCCAGGCTCCGGCTGGTGCGGGGCGGCTCCTTTACCTTGTCCATCACCTTGCCACGCTCCGGGGGCAGCGCGGGGATTGGCGTACCGAATACTCCACAAAGGCGCGTTACTTCCTGATCGGCAAAATCCTGATCACGCTTTTTGTCCATAGTACCTTCTTTCCGGGATCGGGTAACTTCTGGACAAAACGTCCAGAAGTCCCGCGCTAAAATGTTGACAGCATCGGGGCCAAACAGGGGCAGGCCGTAGAAACACACGGCCCACCCCAAAAGCGGCCCCGGAAAGCCTTGTAATCAGCGGGGTTTGGGGGGCCTAATTGTCAACGCCCCAACCCCGCTTTTTCCGCATATATTCCCGCTGTTGGCGGCGGTGGGCTTTCTTTGCACAGGCCGCCGAGCAGTAAGCCTGCCGCCGATCCGGAGCAACGGGCCCGCCACAGATAGGGCAAATCTTAAAATCCGGCCTGGGCCCCTCGGTCAAGAGGGCGGCCTCCAGCGCCAGATCGAGGGGCAGCACGGCCTCCCGAAAGTAACGGCACAGCGCCCCCGTCCAGCATTTCCCCAGCATATAGCACTCACAGTCCAGGGGCAGACACCCGTACTCCCGGTCATAGTTGGCACACCATTTTGTCACCAGGGTGCGGATCGCCCGTTTTTCCTCGCGTGTCAGTTCACGGGCCAAGCCGTCACCTCCCGCCAGCCGGGGCCCGCATAAGCTCCCGGTAGCAGGACACGCAGCCGATCCCGCGCCAGTAGGGACACCCGGAGCACCGGGAGCCCCTGGGCGGCTTTGCCGGGGCCGGAGCCTGGGGGCGGGGCTTCTGCTGCATCATCTTTTCATAGGGGCTGTTGGTAAACCTCATTTGTCCGCCTCCTCTCCGTCATCGTCCTCCTCGTCCCAGGGCGGGCCGTCATCGTCCTCGTCCCCGTAGCCGTCCGGCTCGTCATAGTCCGTGAGCTCGTCGCCGTAGTCCTCCTGGGGCGCGGCGGCTTTCTGCTGTTTGGGGCGCAGCACCTTGAAATAGAACGCCGCACCGCCGCCCACCAGGGCCACAGCCAGCACCGCCAGGAGCATCCCCGTGTTGCCGCCCGTTTCCGGCCCGGCCTCCTCCGGGGCGGGCTCCTCGGTTTCCGTGGGCTCCGGCTCCGGCTCAACGCCCACGTACTTGCTCATATTGACGGAGCAGACGGCACAATCCGTATTGACGGCCCCCGCCTCGCATTTTTCAGAGCAGGAGCACACCGCTTGCTCCACGCCAGCGGCCTCCGCCGCAGCCAGCAGATCAGCCTCATCCACAACGCTGAAAAAGTAGGTTTCGTACTGTTCGCCCTCTTCGTCCACGGGCTTGTCATAGTCAATGACGATATAGAACGTATTGCCGCCGCTGGTCTGGACGGTAATAAACTGCTTGTTGGTGTACTCGTCATAGAGCAAATCGCGGGTCACAAGGTTGCCCTCTTCGGAAAAGCCCTCGCCGGGCTCAATGGTGGGCTCCGGGGCAGGAGTTTCCTCCGTCATGGTGGGATCGCCGTAGTCCGAGCCCTCGCCGCCGTCCGCGTAGGCATACGCCGGGATGCTAAAGCCGCATAAAAGAACGACGGCGCAGAGCGCCGCCGCCATCACCCGAAAGCGTTTCATCTTCAATTTTCCTCCTTTCCGCCGTCCTCGGACTTCTGGACACTTTGTCCAGAGGTGCCGCCATCCCGGAGCCGCTGGAGCACCAGGGGCAGCTCCTCCAGGGAAACGCTCATGCCCCGCACGATGTCCACAATCTCCTCGTTTTCCGCCTCCCGGTGCTTTTGCTCCAGTTCTTTCAGCCGGGCCTGCTGTTCGCTGATTTTGGCCTTGACCTTATCAATCTCGGCCTGGATTTTTTGGCTTTTGCTTGCCGCCATAGATAACCTCCTTGTCAGGGTAAACGCCCGTAGGCGTAGAAATGAGATTGCCAGTAGCTTGTATTCAGGTTTGCATATTGGATGGGATCGCCACAATGGATCATCATCCCGTCCCCCACATAGATGCCACAATGGGACACGCCCGCCGTGTCATAGGTGCCGACAAAGAACACCAGATCGCCGGGGCGGGGTGCGCTGGTGGGGGTACAGATGTTATAGAGCCCCTGGGCTCCCAGGCGGCCCACATTCCAGCCGGAGTGATTGATCACCCAGGACACAAAGCCGGAGCAGTCAAAGGACGTGGCCGGAGAGCTGCCGCCCCACACATAGGGATAGCCCAGGTATTTCTCCGCCTCGCCCAAAATGGCCGCAAAGGTTTCATCGTCCAGATATTCCTCCGGCACGTCATAGTCAGCGGGCGGGTTCGTGATGTATTTCCCCACATAGGCTGACTCCGGGAACAGATCGGGCCTGTTCCCCAGGGTGGACATATAGAGAGAATAACGGGCCATCTGTTCCTCTCCCATCATTTCCAGGGGCAGATGGGAAAGGTTTTTGTTTTCCAGCGTGACATAGCAGATGTACCAGGAGTAGGGATCGCCGTCGCTGTCATACCGGGTTTCCCGCACCACGCGCTCCGTCAGGATATACTGGCGGTCAAAGAGGGTTTCCAGGGTGCCCTGCACCTCGTCCGCCGTCCATTCCCCCTCATGGAGCACGCAGAGGGTAGAGATCAGCACATAGGGATCGTGCTCGATCTCGTCCAAGTCAAAATGATATTCGTCATAGCTGTGGGTGGCGGTATAGGTGTCCAGGTAGTTTTGCAGCTCGGCCTCCATGCTGGAATAGGCCGCCTCCGCCGCCAGGATCTCCCCGTCCTCCGAGGGGTAGGTGGTAACGCCCACAGCCCCCGCGCCGGAATTTCCCAGCATCACTAGGGAGGAAGAACAGGACTGCATCATAAAGAGCAGGAGCACACAGGTCAGGGCCAACAGCACCCCCACGGGATGCCGCTTCACAAAGCCCGCGATCTTCGCCCCGGCCTTTTCCGTGGCGGCGGCGGTCTTTTTGGCCGCGCTTGCCGCTCCCGTCTTTGCCGCCTCCCGCGCCCGCTTTTGATACTGCTTTTTCAAGCGGTGCTTGCGCCACATCCGGGAAACGGGGTTGCCGGACATTTCCGGGTGTTCCTGGGCGGTCATGCGGAAATGATAGTCCGCCGTGGCCTTGACATATTTGGACTCGGCCCGCTGGACAGCCTTTGCCGGATGCTGCCGGATTTTCTTTTGCACGAACCGCTTGCCATGCCGCAGGCCGGACTCGCCCACCAGCTCGGAGCGGTGGGCCCCCTCGATCCCCACGTTTTCCTGTTCATTCTCATAAATCTTGCCATGCACAAAACCGCGGGCGGCCCCGCCAGCGGCCCGGCCTATCCGCCGCACCGGGCCGGGCTTTTTGGGCGGTTTCTGTTTTGCCAGCTTATCCTTTGCCCGTTCCAGCTTTTCCCCGCGCTCCTCCATGCGGAGCTTGGACGCGGCGGCCTGCTCCTGTTTGCTTTTCTGACGGAACTTCGTCGTCGCAAACTTCGCTTTGGCTTCTTCGGCGGCGCTGCCGCCAAAATCCGCCCGCTCCGTTGCTCCTCCTCTCCCCACAAAGTCTTTCGACTTTGCGGGGCACCCCATGTTCTGGACACTTTGTCCAGAAGTGCCGCTGTCCGCAGCCCCGGCACCGCCTGGGGAGCCGCCCCCAGCGGCCCCGCCAGGATCGGCGGCGCTCTCCCAGGAGCCGGGGCGCTCCCTGGCCTCCTGTTTGGGCTTATTCGGTTTTCGCTTCATTCTTCAAATCCTCCGGGCGGGTAGTCAGCAGGTTATAGATTTCTCCACGGGGGAACCGATCCACAAAGGGGATGGTCACATCGCCATAGAACAGCAGGCCCTCGCCGGAATTGGAGTGGGTGATATAGGAGAGCTGGTGCTCGGAAATGCCGAGCTGTTTCGCCAAAATCGCCCGGTCACTTTGGGCCTGGGACAGCAGGATCATAAAGTCCGTGTTGTCCAGAATAGCCTCGATCTCCCGACTGGCCAAAAGGTCTTTGACGTTCTGCGTCAGGGCTGAAGGGACACAGCCTTTCTTTCTCAGCATCTTCCACACGGCCACAAAGTAGCTGGCGGTGAGCGCGTCCCGGAGCAGGATATGGAACTCATCAAAATAGCACCAGGTAGAAACGCCGCTGTGAAAATTCACATTGACCGCCGAAGTTACAAAGTCGTTGGTAACGTGCATGGCGATCTTGCGGAGGTTTTCTCCCAGCCCTTTTAGAACGATGCACACGATATGGGACGTGAGCTTTACGTTGGTCTGGTGGTTGAACAGGTTAAGGGAGCCGGTGCAGTAGAGCTCCAGGGCGGTTGCCACACGGCGGGCCTCCGGCTCCGGCTGCTTCAAAAGCTCCTCGTACAAGTCCTGGAGCAAGGGCGGCTTGCCGTCCCCGATCCCCAGGGCCATATCCCGGTAGATCAGCCGCACACAGCGGTCAATCACCGTCTTTTCGATGGGCTGCAAGCCGTCCTTGCCGCCCACCACCAGCTCACACAGAGACAACAAAAAATCCGCTTTCATGGAAAGCGGGCTTTCGTCGTCGTCCAGGTCAAGCTGGATGTCCATAGGGTTGATATGGCTGGGAGATCCGGGGGCGATCTCCACCACCTGGCCGCCCAGCCGCCGCACCAGCGGGGCATATTCGCCCATCGGATCGACAATGATAATGCGATCCTTTGGAATAGTGAGAAACACATTGATGATCTCACGCTTTGCGGCAAAGCTCTTGCCGGAGCCCGTGGAGCCGAGATAGAGCCCGTTGGCCGATTTCAGTTTTTTGCGGTCAGCCATGATGACGTTGTGGGAAAGGGCGTTCATGCCGTAGTAGAGGGACGGCCCGGCCATGCGGAGCTCCCTGGTCATAAAGGGAATGAAAATCGCCGTGGAGCTGGTGGTCATGCCCCGCTGGATTTCCACCTCGTTATAGCCCAGGGCCAGAGAGGACACAAACGCCTGCTCCTGCTGCCAGTCCAGCCGCTTCAAGGCACAGTTGTATTTCTGCGCGATGCCGCCCACGGTAAACACATCGTTTTCCAACCGCTGCCGGGTGGGGGCGATATTGATGACCGTGAACGTGAGCAGGAACATTCGCTCGTTGCGGGACTGCAGATCGGCCAGGAGCTCCGCCGCGTCCTTGCTGAATGTAATCAGGTCAGGGGGCAGGATGTCGGGATCGTACCCGGCCCGCACCGCCTTGCGCTGTTCCTCCACCTTCATTTTGCCGATGTCGGAGAGCTTGCCCTTGATGGTTTTAATGGCCTTGAGCTGATCCACCGTCTGAATATGGAGCGTAACCGTCATTTCCGCATCCAGCTCCAGGATCTCCGCCAGGAGCTTGTCAGAGAGCTCGGACGCCAAAATCTGCAAGTAGGACGCCGCGCCCCAGTATTGGCCGATGCGGAACGTCCGGGACTGCCGGAAGTCGAAGCTGTCCGCCGCGATATAGTCCTTTGTGCCAAGCCCGGTTTTGGGGATGTCCTGCCAGGAGAAGCGGAACGGCTCCCGGTTGCCGGGGTGCATCTGGCCGTGGAGCAGGGCCAGCCGCGCCTGCCCGTCCATCGGGACAGAGGGAACGCCCAGCCGTTTGAGGTTGCCTGTCACGTCGGCCTCCACCCGTTCCAGGCGGGGGCGGGCCTCCGCGATCCCCTCGGCGGGCAGGCCGAACGTGATGTATTTTGACCGCTCGATGCCGTTGTTGCTTTTGGCGATCTGGCTTTTTAACATTCCCGTGAACTCCGCCCGGATGCTGTCATAGTCATCCTGTGCCGGGGGGATATTGACCTTGTACTTGCTCCGGGAACGGGAGCGGCGGTTGACAAAGGAGAGCTGGAACGGCAGGGAGCTGTCAAAGTAATTGAGAAACGAGCTCCATCCGCTGAAAATCGCAGTCTGATCCTCGGTAGAAGCCACGGAATAATTGATGTCCTCATATTCCACGGTCTTCGTGTAGAGCCCACCGGGGAGCTGGCACACCCCGTCCGGGTGCATCACCAGATAAGGAATCGTCTGCTGGGCAGACAACGCAGCTTTCCGGTTAGCGGCCTTTCCGGGGCCGCGCTTTGGGCTTTTTGCTTTTTGCAATCGTATCCTCCTTTCTCACAGCGCCCCGCTGGGTAAACGGGGCATAGATATTTTCCGTCTGGTAGGGCCTCACCCCAGGCCGCAGGAAACGAGCCCGCAGGATGTTCCGCACCACCTTTTCAAAGGGGAGCCCGTCTTTTTCGTACATCGCCAGCAGGAACGCCGGGAGCGCCACCGCCATCATCAGGAACATGGCTCCCGTGTTGCCGACGGCGCTCCGGGCCAGCAGATAGGACGGGATGCCCACCGCCGCCGCGATCCCGAAACACACAAGCTGGCGTTTCGTCAGGTTAAAGGCAAGTTTGGTCTTGATTTTGGATAAGTCGTTGGGGACATTTACATAGGGAATTTTTAATCACTCCTTTCCGGCCCGGCCACCTCTGGACACTTTGTCCAGAAGTCCGGGATGGTGCTTTCCACCTCGTTCCCCCACACGTCCCAGCCGGGCGGGGACTGCCGGGCGAACAGCTCCACCCTGGGCACATCGCCCATGAGGGCCACGATCTTATCACGGGCCTCCTCCGGCTTGCGGCTGTGCTCCTGGATGGGGGAAATGATAAACTGGTGGACGTTTGCCGCCTGCCGTTTCGGGTGTCCCCGTGTTGCCAGCAGGCAGACCTCCGCGTTGCCCCGCGTCCAGAAGCCCAGGCCGTAGAACCAGCCCTCGGACTTACGGTTTTTCTTCAACCAAACGAAAGCAACGCTCTTGTAGGTGAAGCCCCACGCCTTGATGAGCCGCAGGGCCTCCGGGAGCTGCGGGAACGTAGCCCACAAAAAAAGCACGCTGTTCGGGGCCGCCAGATCTGTCACCGGGAGCGTGCATAACTCGTCAATCCCCATTGTGGGGTAGTGTTTTTCCGCCGCCCCCTGCAAGCCCTTTTGAGCATACCGCCAGGGGGGATCGGCGTAGATTACAGAATACTGTCCGATAGTCAAACTCCTTTCTCCCCGGCCTCCACCGCCGCGCCCGCCACGCGGATGCGCTCACTGGCGGCGGCATAGTAGGCCGGGACGGTTTCAAAACAGAGGAAGCGGCGGCCCGTGTTGAGGGCGGTTACCGCCGTTGTGCCGGAGCCCGCGCAGATGTCCGCCACCAGTTCGCCGGGCCGGGTATAGGTCTTGATAAAATACTCACACAGGGCCACCGGCTTCTGCGTGGGGTGGACGGTGCGCTGGACGGTGGGGAACGTGAGCACATTCCCCGGAAAGCACAGGCCGTCCTCCGAGCCGCCCGTGGTACGGACGAATTTTCCATAGTTTGGGCTGTCCCCGTTGTTTGTTAGGCCCCGCTTGTAGGGCTTGCCCTGTTCAAACTGCGGATTGTAGAGGGGGAGCTTCTGGTAGAATACCAGGATGTTCTCCGTCTTTTTTAACGGAGCCCGCCTCGCGTTGAGGAAACCTGTGCATCGGCTTTTGTACCACACCCACTCATAGCGGAGCATGGACAGGTTGGATGCCCCCAGCACCTTGTCATAGGGGCACTGAGCAAAGAACAGGATCGCGCCGTCCGGCTTGACCGCCCATTTCACCGCCTCCCACAGCTCCGGGAGCGGCAACGGCACATCCCAAAAGTTCCGGGTAGTGCCGTAGGGCGGATCGGTTAAGAGCATATCCACGGAATGACGGGGCAGGGAGCGCAGTCCCTTGATGCCATCCATGAGGAACAGCCCCTCCGAGAGCTCCGGGGACTTCTGGACACTTTGTCCAGAGGTGCCCTTATCGGTCATCCCTGGCCTCCTTGCCCTTTGCCGGGGCGGGCCGGGTGGCGTTTTCACGGGCGGCCTGCGCCCGCCCCTCGGCTAACTGCTGGGCAATCGTCTTTGCGTCATCCCTGCCGCCCAGCAATTCCCGCTTTTGAAAAACGGCCTCCGTTTCCGCCATGAAGCGGTGAACGTCAGCCTGGGTGAAGTCCTCCGGCGCTTTCCCATACCACAGGCGCGTCCCGTCGGGCCCATATCTTCTCGGCATATAACACTCCTTTCTCAATGCGCGCTAAAGATGCTGCGCGCTATCGTCCCGGTTTTGAACAACATGAAGCAGAGCAAAACCGTATAGCCCACGGTGCCCCAGATTGCCCCGATGGGATCTCCACCCGTGGCAATCCCCTGGATCAGCACCGCATAGATTGCAACACACACCAGAATGAGCATCCCCTGGAAGCCCACGGCAAAGAGGGAGCGCAGATAGTTCTGCCCGATCTGGCCCACCTCCCGGTGGGAGATTGTCGCCATAGGGATCGGGGCCAAACTGGTGAGCAAATAGATTTCCAGCATCCTCCCGTAGACCAGGACAAAGATGACGATGCCCAGCGCCCACATGGTTACGCCGATAATGGAGGACTGGAGCCACAAGCCGAGAAGCGGCCCTAGATCCATCCCCTCCAGGGTAGTTTCCAGCTCCGTGATCATATCCGGTGTGATGTCCGTGGAGCCCTGGATGAGCCCTCCGGCCTGGGCAATCACCGTCTGCGACACGTCAAAGACGGCCATCACAATATCAAAGGTATTCGAGAGAATGAAGATGGCACAAGCCGTTTTGAACATCCATTTGTAGATATTCGCCACGTCAAACCCGTGCATATTGTTCTTTTCCAAAAGCATCTGAATGAGCTCATAGGTGGCAACAAAGGTCAGTACCAGCCCGGCAATCGGCAAGATCACCGTTTCGGAAAGCTGGCGGATGAGGGAAAATACCCCGGCGTTCCACGCCGCCGGGGTAGTCCCCACCTGTACCGCGATCTCTCCGACTTGGGTATTGACGTAATCAAAGAGCCCCTCCAGGTTCCCCATGATCCCGCCAATCAACAGCTCTTTGAGCCAGTCTGTGAGCCAGTCGGTGAGAAAATCCATAGGCCGTTACCTTAGAACAGGCCGCTCAGCAGAGGGATCAGGGTGGTGCCCAGCAGGATGATGCCGCCGCCCGCCATGAGCTGTTTCATGCCCTGGCTTTTTGCTTATGTGTGATAAAGAAGCAATAGAAGTGCAAAAAATTTTGCCGTTCCTATCCGACACTTGGCCATTGTGTCGGATAGGTCGGGCGGTTATTCGGGCAAGTCAATCTTGCCGACAAAGCTGTAATAAATCTCAATGTCCTGCCTGCGGGTGCCGTTCTCATCATAGCTGCACTCATGCACCACAATTTTCTCGATCATTTCCCGCAAGAGAGTGGGGGTCAGTTCTTCAAAGGCAAGGTGCTTGCGGACAATGCCCATAAATTTCTCGGCGTTGACGGTAGCTGCCTGTGACTTGTCCAGTTCGGCTTGCAGGGCGGCGGCTCTCTTTTTCAGCTCCGCTTGCTCGGCTTCGTAGTCAGCCGACAGTTCCATGAAACGCTCATCGCTGATTTTGCCGTTTACATTGTCCTCATACAGCCGCTTGATAATGCGGCTGATTTCAGAAATGCGTTCCTGCGCCTGTTCAAGCTGCTTGATGGCTGCGGCGGTCTTTCGCTTGCCGCCGATCTCGTTCTGCTGGACAAGTAGTTTCACAAACCGGCTCTCATGCTTGGCTGCGTATTCGGTCACTTGCCGGAGATTTGCCAGGACACCAGCGGTCAACAGATCGGTGCGGATAAAGTGCGCCGTACAGTTGCGGGTGCGCTTCTTGTAGCTGCCGCAGATGTAGCAGTCCTGTTTGCGGTCTTTGTTCTGATACCGCTGCTGATACAGCACATGGCCGCAGTCGGCGCAGAACAAAATCCCGGAGAACAGCCCCACTTCATCGTAGCGGTTCGGGCGTTTGCGCTGTTTGCGTAACTCCTGCACCCGTTCCCATGTTTCCTTGTCGATGATCGGCTCATGGTGGTTCTCGAAAATGGCCTGCTTCTCGACGGGGTTCTCTATGCTGTGCTTGACCTTATAAGAAGGCTTTTCCGTTTTGAAGTTCACCAGACATCCGGTGTACTCTCGGTTTTCGAGGATATGAACGACGGTGTTGGTCGCCCATTTGCACTCATAGCCTGGGTGATAACGGCGGGTGCTGCCTGTCCGCTGATATTCCAGCGTCCCCGGCGTGGGGATTTGCTGCTCCGTCAGCATACGGGCAATCTTGGTCGGGCCGTTCCCGGCAAGGCAAAGCTGGTAAATCTGCTGCACCACCGGGGCGGCTTCCTCGTCTATAATAAAATTCTCGTCCTCGTCCATCACATAGCCGTAAACCGGCTTGCTGGTAACAGGCTTGCCGCTCATGCCTTTTGACTTTTTCACTGCCTTGATTTTCTTGCTCGTATCTCTCACCAGCCATTCATTGAACAGATTTCGCAGCGGGGTAAAATCGTTGTCCATGCCCTCGCTGGCACTGTCCACATTATCGTTGACAGCGATAAAACGCACACCCTTTTGAGGGAACAGCATTTCCGTGTAAAACCCTACCTGCAAGTAGTTTCGCCCTAACCGGCTCATGTCCTTGACGATGACCGTACCCACTTTCCCGGCTTCAATGTCCGCAAGCATGGCTTGAAATCCGGGCCGCTGGAAGTTCGCGCCGGAAAAACCGTCGTCGGTGTACCAGCGCAGATTGGTAAAGCCGTTCTGTTTTGCGTAGGTTTCGAGTATCCTTTTTTGGTTCGATATGGAATTACTCTCGCCTTGCAATTCATCCTCGTGGGACAATCTCGGATAAAGGGCGGTAATGAGGTTTTGGGTGGCTTGTCTTAACATAAAATCCTCCGTTTCCGACAGCCAGCCCCACTATTCCGTGGTTTCATTGTACCACGGAACGGCGGGGGCTGTACAGCGGCAAAAGCGTTAAATTTGCTTCTTTACAGCTTTTCAATTTTCCGATTTTTATGGTATGGGTTGTCGTCCCATATTTGCAGTAGAAAAGTTCATAACTCCGTGGTATACTCTGATTTAACAAAAAAATCAGAAGTTAAAGGAGAAAACATGAAGTATACAATAGATGAATTAACCGCGGCCAAAAGGCAAATTGATTCAACTCTGCACAAGCTAAGAGAAACAGTAAAAACATTTGAATCAAAGGATAATTCCGAGCGTTATAAATCACAAATCACATTGGCAAAGAGAAGAATAAAAGCCTTTGAAATTGCAAATTATTTTATAGAGAATGAGATTAAGAATTGCTAAAGCACTTCCGATTTTCGTTCCAGCGGTCATGCTCCCTGGCATGGCCGCTTTTCCATGCCCCGGTTCACGCCGGATAAGTCGGCTCCTGTGTAGCAGCGGCTTCCGCTTCCAGTACCCGCGCCATTTTGTCGGCGGCTGTGGTTGTGGTGTCTTTCTTGAAATAGCCGGACACGACAAGGACGGAATTGCCCATGCGGATTTCCGTCACACAGTCAGGGCGGCGGGTGGTGCGGGTGTCGTGCTGCTTGTTATCTGCCATAGGCAATACTCCTTTCAGTCGGTAATCAGTTTCTTCATGCTCTCCATTTTCCGCTTGGCGGTTTCCTGCCGGAAGTTGTCGCCGGTAAAGCGTACCGGGACGCACATGGAAAGCAGGCGGTCATAAATCCGGGAATGGGCGGTGTCCTCCGGGTTGTGCAGGTCGTCCAGCGTAAGGTTGGTCGTGACGATCAGCGGCTTGCCGCTGCGGTAACGGCTGTCAATCACATTGAACACCTGTTCCAGCCCGTATTCCGTCCCGCGTTCCATGCCGAAGTCGTCAAGGATCAGCAGCGGATAACGACAAAGGCGGGAAATGTACTCGTTGCGCCCCTCAAAGCTGGCGGCAAGGTCATTGAGGATAAGAGCAAAGTTCGTCATGCGGACGGGGATTTCTTTCTCCATGAGGGCGTTTGCGATACAGCCTGCAAGGTAGCTTTTGCCGGTGCCTACGCCGCCCCAGAACAGGCAGCCGATATTGTCTGTCCGCATATCTTCCCAATGCTCCACATACCGGCGGGCAAGCCCGGTCTGCGGGTTCCTGCCGTTGTCGTTCTCGAAAGTCCAGTCCCGCATGGTGGGGTCGGTAAAGCCCCGGCGTTTCAGTTCTTCCACGGTGTCAAGGTGTCTGCGCCGCTTTTCGGCGGCTTCCCGTTCCTCGCGGGCGGTTCTCTGGCAGTCGCACTCTGCCGGGTGGCGGTCGCGCCCGAAGATAGCGGCCTTATCCGGCGCAAAATAGGCTTCTTTCGGCTTGCGGCACTTGCCGCAGTACAGTAAACCGTCCTCGCCGGTGTAGTCCTCCGGCTCCGGGATGGTGGTCGTCATATTCTCCAAAACCGCGTTGATTTCATTCTTCATAAACTCTCGCCCTCCTTGCATGAGTAGTCTGGTATGCCCTTTTTAGGGGCTTCCTTTTTGTCGTTCCCCGCCCATATCCGCAGGGCGGCGGCATAGTTCTGGTAGCTTTTCCCGTTGGCGGCAAGGTAGCGGCTCATTTCCTCGATGAACCGTTCCAGCCTGTCAGGGTACTCTGCCTGCAACTCGTCGTATTCGGTCTGTGACAGAAAAATATTTCCATATCGGCCATAGGGCGCGGACGGCCCCCCACTCACTCCCTTTGTTTGGCTCTCTGTAAGGTTGTTTATAGTAGTTTGGTTAGGGGACGGTTTTCCGACCATCATAAGGTCGGTTTTCTGACCATCAGTAGGACGGTTTTCCGGCTCTATGAGGGGCGGACTTCCGGCCATCAGTTGGTCTGAAAACTGTACCTGTGGCACTGGCGGTACTTTGACATAAAGCCGGTTCGGTGCGGAGAAGCCGCCCCGTTCCCGTTCCAACAGCCCCGCCGTGTCCAGTTCATTAAGCGCCCCCTTGATGGTGGTGCTGCCTTTATCCAGTATTTCTGCTATCTCCGCGATGGGATAGATAATATAAATCCTGCCCTCGTCGTCCAGCCACTTGTTTTTCTGGGAGAGGGTGGAACGGTCTAACAGCAGCGAATACAGCAGCTTGGCGGTCTGTGAAATCTCCATTTTCAGCAGGAAACGGGGATACGGCAGATAGGCGGGCAGCCGCGTGTCTGCCCTGATATAATCAGCGATAGGATCACCTCCCTGTGTTCGGGTTGATTTTGGCGTATTGTCACGCATTAAAACGCCGTTTCCGGGGGAAAAGGATAAATGTATCGCGTACCCTTTGACACCCACGAAAAAAGCCTTGATTTATGCGGGTTTGAAAGGCTCTAAAGCGTGACATCTCTGCCTTTGTTTCCGCTTTCTCTCGGCGGCTTTGATTTTCTTCATGCGCCCGGCGCAGTCGGGGCAGTATTTTCCCCGGTTGGATTTGGGGACAAAGGCCGCCCCGCAGACGGCACACCGTTTCCGGCTTCCCCGGCACAAGAGGGCTGCGGCCAGCTCCCCGTCAAGGGGCAGGACAGCCACACGGAACCAGTGGCACATGAGGGAAAAGGAAATGCTCTGGACGCACACGCAAGGCTCCCCGTCGTCCAATAGCAGGCAGTTCCCCTCATCGTAGTTACAGCACTCATGTACCAGCCGCCGCGCCCGCCGGTGCTGGCGGTAGTCCATGTGGGGCAGGTTATCGCTCATGGCTCTGCTCCTTTCTGCGGTGCGGCTCGTCCCGGCGCAAAATCTGGTCGATGTTCCGCTTGACGGTCTGCAACTCCTTGAACCGCTGTTTCTGTTCGTGATAGGTGTTATACAGGCCGTCTTTCTCGGAGATAAGCTGCTCGATCTCGGCCTGCAACGCTTTCCGGGCGGGCAGCTTGGTAATGCCATGCGCCTTGAAATACCGGGCTGCTGCGTCGGCTATGATAAAATCGCTCTCATGGGCCTGCCGGTATGCGGCGCGGGCTTTCTCGGATTTCTGTGCCCGCAGCCCGTCGCGGGCGGCCTTGGTCTGGGCGTAGGCCAACACCTGCCGCTGCAACTTCTTTTTCCCTTGCAGCTTCGTTTCCAGTGCTTTCAGTTCGCCGCTGGTCTGGCGCATTTTCTGATAGGCGGTGTCAACGGCGGCTTCTAACTGCTCCGGGGAAGTAAAGCCGTATTGCTGGTAGACGGACAGCGTTTTGGCGGCCTGCTTCAGATTGTGTATCTTCGCCCAGCGTTCATAGCCCCGGCCTTTGCCCTCGGCCATTTTCTGCTCAATGTCCACAAGCCGCTGCACTCCGTCCTGTTTCGGGGCGGCTATCTCGGCTCTGGCAACCTGCAAGCGGTCTTTTATGGTGCGTGGGGGATCGGGGGATCTGGCTGGCGCTTCGGCTGCTCTGGCGGCGTTTTGCTCTAAAACGGCAAAGACAGCGGCGCGGTCAAAATCGTCGCCCAGCTTCCGGGCGGTAATTGGCTTTGTCCTGTCCGGCGTGAGGTAGGAAAGCCGCCCCCGGCTCTCCTTGACGGTCACACCCTCCTGCAGCAACAGAGAGGAAAACTCGTCAAAGCTGGCGGCGGTGGCAAGGGCTTTCCGTAGGGTCTGCCGCAGCTTCTCCTTGTTCGTTTCAAACTTGGTCTGCCGGGGCGTGATACTATCGGCAATCATGGGGGCGTTCTGCTTGTCCAGCGCGGCCTGTCCCTTTTTCTGCGCCCAATACTCCCGGTCGGTGACGCGGTTCTTGCTGCCGTTCAAGAGGTCGATTTGATAAAGCCCCTCCCGGTGGCACATCTCCATGACTTCGGATTTGAAGTAGCGCAGGGCAGCGTCGGTACATCGGTGCTTGCAGCCGACTTTCGTATCGGCCGGCCTGTCCATGTAGGGCAGGAACGGCACTTCCTCAATCCGCAGGCTGTTTATGACGATATGCACATGAATGTTGCCGCTGTGGTTATGCCCGTCCGGGTGGGTGCAGACAAGGGCCTGGTGGCCGGGAAAATGCTCTTTACAGAATTGTTCCCCCAACGCCTGCGCCCGGTCTACGGTCAGGCCGTTGTCCGGCCCGTCCCGCGGGTCAAAGCTGATGATGTAGTGGTGGCTTTTCACATCTTCCCGCCGCTGGTTTTTCTGATAGCGGAGATTGGCCCGCATACACGCAACGGCAAAATCCTCCCCGTCGCAGTTCAGCGTGGACAGCCGGTAGTCCTCGCGGGGGATAAGCCTGCCGGTTTCATCAAGGACGGGCTTCATGGTAAACTCGTCATGCTCAAAGAGAAGATATTGCTCGGCGGCTCCGTAGTCGGCGTTTTTAGAGTTGATATGCTTGAGTGTTGCCAACCGCGTCACCTACTTTCTTGAGGACTTCATACTTGAGGACGGCAAGGTCGGATATGGCGGCGCGTACCTCGCCGGAAAGGGTGTTGTAGGGTACGCCGTATTCGTTCAGATACCGGGCAATCTGATTGAGGTTGCCGCCGATCCTGCCGTACTCGGCTGTCAGCTTCCCGACAGCGGAAAGCAACTCGTCATTGACCGACGACACATGGACAACCGGGCGTATGGTCGCCCGCCGTATCGCCTGCCGGAGAAATTCGGACTGGCTGATACCATAGGGCGCAAGCCGCGCTGTGAAGTCGGCATACTCATCTTCGGACAGCCGGGTTTTCACAACGCGGCTGCGGTGGGGCGTGTTGTATTTCTTTCGCATGGTGTGACCTCCTTTCTCGCCCGTAAGGGCGCATGAGCAGGGTTTGGGGAAGGCACTCCCCAACAAGTTTCCCGCGAGGGGCAAAACTGCAGAATTGCGGATTTTGGCACCGTGGTAGAAACTTGCTCTCCGTGACTGCAAACTTTCTCTCACTTCCGTCCGCCACTTTTTTGGAAAACTGCAACCACAAAAGTTTGTTTCTCTTTTTCTGCTACTACTAATCCTGTAAAGGGCATTCCTGCCCGCTTTCGCTAAAATGACACCGGACGCAGTGGTTTCTACCCGGTGTTGGAGAAATCCTTTCTCTTTGCCCTCTACTACGGGTAAATGCTCCAAATGCCAAACACCAGGGCAGAAAAATTCCCTCCTCGCTTACTACTACAACCGGCAGGGGGCAAAATGGCCGGGAGCGGAGCCGGACAACAAAAAAAGCAGTAAATCTTTTTCAAGACTTACTGCTTTCGCTGGCCGCGTCGGTGGCGGCTGGTATTCAGTTTTTATGACTTGTCCGGTGGTTCGTCAAGCCGGAACTTGAATTGACAGTCAATTAACCGCTGCTTTACATAGTCCTCCACCTCGGCGTTGACCTGCCCGTTCACTTTTGAGAAATAGCGGATATATCCGGCGTAGTGGAGCAGGACAGCGTTCACGGCTTCTGGGTCGCCCTCACGGGCTTTGAGGATTGTTTCATAGGGGAGAAGTCTACTCATACCGGCTCACCCCCATTTCTTCGCGTAGCCGCTGCAAGGCAAGCTGGATATGCCGCCCCGCTGTGCTGCGTGACCGGCCAATACACGCGCCGATCACGCGCTGCGGCTGGCGCAGAAAGTAAAAGCGCAGGCGTTCTTATGACCGACC
>OBXQ01000022.1_pt1 | contig 144581 bp, 120 predicted proteins | sample 1476641 | NCBI WGS metagenome assembly OBXQ01 (sample SAMEA2580174, study PRJEB22360) | human gut metagenome | biome: human gut; feature: human-associated habitat; material: faeces | place: Denmark | collected 2008/2010
ATTCTATTCCTCCTGTGATGGAAACCTTAAAAATATCAGTAGCTACCTGTTCTTCCTTTTTCGGACGAAGATAAACCGTTGTACCTTCTCCGGGCATAATAACCCCCGTTTCATAATCATCAAGGTACGCCCAGAAATGTTCCGTATTCTCAAAATCAACCGTAACAGGATTTTTTCCATTGTTATATATCCATATACTGCGTTTTGGACACATAAACATATCCGGATCCGGATCTGTATTATCCCACCAGTCGTATTCTTCAGGGGTAATTGTGAGAAATCTCGTACCGCTATTCGGTCTGCAGTTCACCTCATAATCCTGATCAGATGCGCCGCGAATAAGAACCCGTATCCTACACTTCGCCTGAATGCCTTCTTCTGTTTCCATGACAAAGGTTTCTTCATGAATTCCCGGAGAAAGATTTTTCTTTACATAAATATCCGCTGCAACAGCTTCTCCGGGCTTAACCTTATTCCCAACTTCCATTGGAAACCTTCCCTGAAACGGATAATCAAACGGCTCAAGTGTAAAATCATTCAATTCTGAGATAGATTTGATATGCCAAGCCTCTGTGCCTGTATTTTTTATCTCCAGCCTTTCCCACCCCCAACCACTGCCGTTTACTCCAGTCTGTCCCAAATCAAGGATTTCACTAGAAACTGTCGCCTCATATTTCTCATATCTCATTTCACTGTCTGAATCCACAGTATCCTCGAAAATAGCTGAAGCTTCCGATACATCGCCTTCCTGCTCTGTGGTTTCCGAAATAAATGTTTCCTCTCCAGCAGAAAAATCGGCTGCCAATACCGGCTGACCGGTAACGATCACAGCAGAAAGAAACAGCGATAAAAATGTTTTGCCTCTCCTTCTCATAATACTTTGCCTTCTTTCCATCATTATACCTCGTTATCATGTTACGTTTATGTTAACAATTGTATCATATATGTAATATTTTTTCAACAATCTTTTTTTATTTAACATATTTAACTATGCAGAAAAAGCGGCTTGAAAAGCCGCTTTTTTCTACCTTTGCAGGAACCCAATCTCTGTAAAGATAAGTTTCGTTATTTAAATTCAATGGAAGAAAATCTGTAGATGTAGATTTCTTTTGCATTGTGCGTTTTATTCCAAGCTTCAATAAGCAGTTTTCGTGTTTCATCATGCAACATAATAATCACCTCTTGACTCTATCATAGACCTGTTGTCAAGAATGTGCAGTATTTTTTGGGAGTGCTATAAGAAACATCCTGAATTTACAGACCGTTACCGTCGCATCAAAGCACGCCGTGGTCACAAGAAAGCCGTCATTGCTGCCGTATGATCCTGACCGCTATCTGGCACATACTCACAGATTTAAAGCCATATACACCGGAAGGTTTTCTTGACTCCCGTCCTGTGAATAAAGAAAAAGTGTTAACTACTTCACAGGCACTTAATCTGCTTAAGCAAAGAGGTTATTTTATCAAAGACGATCCTTTGTCAGTTTCCTGATTAGGTGTTGCGTTTATATTCAATTTTTCAGCCACCTAAAGATGGCTTATTTGTGATGTCAAAATTTATTCTCTATCCACTATCCCTTTGTTTCAAACTTTCAGTTTCCTATTATGTAATCAGTCCGTCTTTTTTGTCCGTTCTGTTTTTTTCTTCTGCTGTCTGGTAGCTCTCTTTCTGTTTTTCAGGTTTTGTAAAGTCAACTTTACAGAATTTACTTTTCTCTTTCTCAAACCAATTTAAACTTTTCTAAACAAGGGGCAGTTGCCTGTTTCTTTTTATTTTACCCTGATTCTTCTTCCCCAGGATACCCAGTCTCCGTAAGCTTTCCTTCCGTTAATTTTGACCCATGGGCGGACTTTCAGAGTATAGGTTCCGGGCTTCACGCCTGTAATCCTTGTATAGGTTGTCCGATTGTTCCGTTTATATACGGTGGTTCCGCCTGTAGATCTCAGTTCCATATCTGCTCTTGCAAATCCTTTTGGTACGCCAACTGTTACAGCCACAGCTCCTTTACTTGTTTTTACAGTTTTAATCTTCACCCTCTCTGTGGGAATTCCGTTCTTTACTACTACTTTTACTGGATAACTCCATGCCCCAAACCTTTTCCCGGACACATTTCCATCATAATAATCCCTGTTGTACGCATGGATTCCCAGATAATACGTGCCGTTTTTTACATTTGTGAAGGTGATGGTCTTTGCATCCTGATTCTTCGCCACCTTCACATAATTCTCAGGTCTGTCAACCCAGCTTTTCTTTGTCAGAACCGCATCGAAACCTTCGCTGTTTGCGCAGTCATAAGCCACTGCCTTAATAGTTGACCCCTGTACTTTCACATCTTTTATCGTTGCTCCTTCCGGATAAGGCGGTGCAATATGAGGACAATTCTGGGAAATTATATAAGATAATTCTATTCCTCCTGTGATGGAAACCTTAAAAATATCAGTAGCTACCTGTTCTTCTGCTTTCGGAAAAACCTGAATTATCGTATTTTCCCCCGGCATAACAACTCCCGTGTCTTCGTCAATATAGAACCATGCCCTGAAATGTTCCGTATCCTCAAAATCAACTGTGACAGGTTTTTGCCCATTGTTGCATATTGTAATCAACCGTGATGGGCACATCAACATATCCGGCTCTGGTTCTACATCATCCCATGAATCGTACTCTTCCTGAGTAATTGTGAGAAATCTCGTACCACTATTTGGTACACAGTTAACCTCGTAATCCTCCTCTGATTCCCCACGAACGAGAACCCGTATCCTGCACTCTGCCTGAATTCCTTCTTCTGTTTCCATGACAAAAGTTTCTTCATGAATCCCCTGAGAAAGATTTGGCTTTACATAAATATCCACTGCAACAGCTTCTCCGGGCTTAACCTTATTCCCAACTTTCATCGGAAGTCTTCCCTCATATAATAATGGATGCTCTAAATGTTCAAGTCTAAAATCATTCAATTCTGAAATGGATTTGATCTGCCAGCTCTCTGTACCTGTATTTTTTATCTCTAGCCTTTCCCAACCGCCGCCGTTTACTCCAGCCTGTCCCAAATCAAGGATTTCACTAGAAACTGTCGCCTCATATTTCTCATATCTCATTTCACTGTCTGAATCCACAGTATCCTCGAAAATAGCTGAAGCTTCCGATACATCGCCTTCCTGCTCTGTGGTTTCCGAAATAAATGTTTCCTCTCCAGCAGAAAAATCGGCTGCCAATACCGGCTGACCGGTAACGATCACAGCAGAAAGAAACAGCGATAAAAATGTTTTGCCTCTCCTTCTCATAATACTTTGCCTTCTTTCCATCATTATACCTCGTTATCATGTTACGTTTATGTTAACAATTGTATCATATATGTAATATTTTTTCAACAATCTTTTTTTATTTAACATATTTAACTATGCAGAAAAAGCGGCTTGAAAAGCCGCTTTTTTCTACCTTCATCCATACCATTACTGGTACCGACTTGTGGTTCACTACACTTGGCGGTAAATACCCGTGACTGGACTTTCACCAGTAAGATTAGTGCCATGCTCGGCACACTAGAAAAAATGCCGTAACCCTTGTGGTTGCGGCATTTCTTTTCCTGTGATCGGCTCTTCTTTTTGTTTCCTTCGCTCTGTTGCCTACTTGTTACCTACCTGTTTGCCTATCTTGCCATTTTCAAGGCTTCTCACCGTGTCTCAAATTACTTTCTCATTTTTTGATCTAAACTAAGAAAAGTACCGCAGCCCTTGGAACTACGGTACTTTCTAGGTTTGTTGACTCTTTGATTAAAAAGGTTTGATTAGAACTTTCCAGCCTTAGCAGCTTCCTCAATGGAAACAGCTACTGCAACTGTCATACCAACCATCGGGTTGTTACCAGCGCCGATGAGACCCATCATCTCTACGTGAGCCGGTACGGAAGAAGAACCAGCGAACTGTGCATCAGAGTGCATACGTCCTAATGTATCTGTCATACCGTAGGAAGCTGGACCTGCTGCCATGTTGTCCGGGTGAAGTGTACGTCCTGTACCACCACCGGAAGCAACTGAGAAGTATTTCTTACCTGCTTCAAGACGTTCTTTCTTGTATGTACCTGCAACCGGATGCTGGAAACGTGTCGGGTTTGTGGAGTTACCTGTGATAGAAACGTCAACGTCTTCTTTCCACATGATAGCAACACCTTCCGGAACGCTGTTAGCGCCGTAGCAGTTAACTTTTGCACGAAGTCCTTCGGAGTATGCTTTTCTGAATACTTCTTTAACTTCGTTCTTGTATGGATCGTATTCTGTCTCTACATATGTAAAGCCGTTGATACGGGAGATGATCTGAGCAGCATCTTTTCCAAGACCGTTCAGGATAACACGTAATGGTTTCTGACGAACTTTGTTAGCTTTCTCAGCGATACCGATAGCACCTTCAGCTGCTGCGAAGGACTCATGTCCAGCCAGGAAGCAGAAGCACTCTGTTTCTTCTTCAAGAAGCATCTTGCCAAGGTTACCATGTCCAAGACCTACTTTACGTGTATCAGCAACGGATCCAGGAATACAGAATGCCTGAAGTCCTTCACCGATAGCTGCTGCTGCATCTGCTGCTTTCTTGCATCCTTTTTTGATTGCGATTGCAGCACCTACTGTATATGCCCAGCAAGCGTTCTCGAAACAGATTGGCTGAATGCCTTTGATCTGATCGTATACATTAAGACCTGCGTCTTTTGTGATTTTCTCAGCTTCTTCGATAGAAGCAATGCCATAGCTGTTTAAAACAGAATTGATCTTGTCAATTCGTCTCTCATATGATTCAAATAAAGCCATTTCCTGTTACCTCCTAAATTATTCTTTTCTTGGGTCGATAATTTTAACAGCGTCTGCAACACGGCCATACTGACCTTTTGCTTTTTCCCATGCAGTATTCGGGTCATCGCCTTTTTTGATGAAATCAGTCATTTTTCCAAGGCTTACGAACTGATATCCGATGATCTCATCATCTGCATCAAGAGCAATACCTGTTACATAACCTTCTGCCATTTCAAGGTAACGAGGTCCTTTTTTCAGAGTTCCATACATTGTACCAACCTGAGAACGAAGTCCTTTACCAAGGTCTTCAAGTCCAGCACCTACTGGAAGTCCTTCTTCTGAGAATGCAGACTGTGTACGTCCATAAACGATCTGAAGGAAGAGTTCTCTCATAGCTGTATTAATCGCATCACAAACTAAGTCAGTGTTCAGTGCCTCCATAACTGTAAGTCCCGGAAGAATCTCGGAAGCCATAGCTGCAGAGTGAGTCATACCTGAACATCCGATTGTCTCAACCAGTGCTTCCTGGATGATACCCTCTTTAACATTTAATGTAAGCTTGCAGGCACCCTGCTGTGGTGCACACCAGCCAACACCGTGTGTAAGACCGGAAATATCTTTGACTTCTTTTGCCTGTACCCATTTAGCTTCTTCTGGGATTGGAGCGGCGCCATGATGAACGCCCTGTGCAACTGGGCACATTTCTTCTACTTCGCGTGAATAAATCATTGTAAAACTCCTTTCAAGTATAGATTAACTTCATGTTGTTATACTCTCCACTGTACAGAACTGCTGAATGAACTGCACAGGATAAAACTCCGATGTCTGCTGAATGACTTCAGAGGAGTATGCCTAACAACCTAGTGTTATTTTCTCACAAAAGTGCTGATTCGTCCAGTCATAAATTGTAAAATTTTTAACCATCTTTGATTTTTTTGTGGTAAAATAGTTCTAATTTCTATTAATGAAGGGATTTCTATTATGACAACAAAGTTACCTGCTTCCTTTCTCCCTGCAAAATTTCAGGTTCTGAGCGGGAGCACTTTAAAATTAATTGCTATCATCCTGATGCTGATCGACCATACCGGCTTAATGATCCTGTATAATTATCCTGCCACAACTGCAACCCTTTTCAGTTTCGGCGGCGTGGATTACAGCTGGTATCGGATTTTCCGGGATATCGGCAGGGCCGCTTTTCCAATTTTCTGTTTTCTGTTAGTGGAAGGATTTCTGCATACACATAACCGTAAGAAATATGGCCTGAATCTGTTTCTGTTTGCATGTATCTCTGAGATTCCATGGAACTTCATGTTTACCAACACCTGGAGATATGAAAAACAGAATGTATTTTTCACCCTGTTTCTGGGATACCTGGCATTCTGTGCCCTGGAATACTTCTGGGATAATCAGAAAATGCAGCTTGTCTGCGTGCTGGCACTGCTGACTGTCTCTGTGTTTCTGAAGGCAGATTACGGATGGCGGGGATTTGTATTCCTGCTGATCATGTACTGGTTCCGCAACGATAAAACCGCCCAGGCGATCATCGGAAGCTGTTGGCTTTACTATGAATGGAAAGCCTGCTTTGCTTTTCTTTCCATTAATATGTACAATGGTGAACGTGGATTTGTAAAAGGAAAATTTCTGAAATATGTTTTTTACTGGTTTTATCCGGTGCACATTACCATTCTGGTAATCCTGAGAAAACTTTTATTTCATATGTAATATCAGGTACAACAAATATCTTTTATATCAGACAGACATAAAAATATAAAAGGGCAGGCTGTATGACTGAAATAATATCCTTCATACAACCTGCCTCTTCTATATTTTCAACTTCTCTTTTCTGCAATTTCTGTTTTTGACTTGTAAATGTGATTTGCAGGTACGCAGCCTCTTACTGAGGAAAGTGGATAAATGTTGCAGCAGCGTCCGATCACAGTTCCGGGATTTAATACGGAACCGCATCCCACTTCTACGTTATCTCCAAGCATTGCGCCGAATTTCTTCAGACCTGTTTCAATCTTCTCGTCACCGTCTTTTACAACTACCAGTTTCTTGTCAGATTTTACATTGGAACAGATGGAACCTGCGCCCATATGGGATTTGTAGCCGAGAACTGCATCGCCTACATAATTGTAGTGCGGAACCTGTACCTTGTTGAAAAGTACCGCATTCTTTAATTCCGTAGAATTACCTACTACTGCACCCTCACCTATAATTGCTTTTCCGCGTATAAATGCACAGTGGCGTACTTCTGCTTCTTTACCTATGATGACCGGACCGTTGATGCAGGCTGTAGGTGCTACTTTGGCACTCTTGGCGATCCATACATCTTCTGACGGGTGGTCGTATTCTTCTTCACTTAAGGTCTGTCCCAGTTTCAGAATGAAATCTCCGATCTCCGGTAATACTTCCCATGGATATGTTTTTCCTTCAAATAAATCCTTTGCGATTGTTTCGTTCAGATCCAGAAGGTTTGCAATTGTAAAATCTTTTAACATAATATTTTCCTCTTTTCTCTCGCTATGATGACATGTTTTCTTTTATCTGTCACAAATACACACTACTTTGAAGCAGACGGCTTTCTGCAGGTACGTGATCGTCCCGCTGCGGACGTTGATCTGCCTGTTGTTTTCGCACTGTTTTTTTCAAATGAATCCTTATAATTCACTGCTGCAGCATCAAAGAACTGTCTCAGATATGGCTGGATATTGCTGTCCTCCACCTGTCTGGTGCGAAGGCGCACAAAATGTTCCAGCTTATCCATATATTCCTGTTCTGTAATACTGCCCTCTGCCACATAATTCAGTCCTTTTTCCCAGCTTGCAGTCAGTTCCGGGTTCAGAAGCTGTCTGATGGAGCAGTTTACCACATCAAAGATCATCTCTCCAAGAAGGGTTGGAGTGATCACCTGGGTTTTCTTATTGAGTGCCAGATATTTGATATTGCACAGTTTCTTAAGAATTTCCGCTCTGGTGGCACTGGTTCCGATTCCGCAGCTTTTAATCTGGGCACGAAGCTCTTCGTCCTCGATCAGCTGACCTGCATTCTCCATTGCAAGAATCATAGAACCGGAATTATAACGCTTTGGCGGCGATGTCTCGCCCTCTTTGATACTCAGGCTGTCCACAGAGAGTATATCACCTTTTTTCAGGTTCTGCAATGCGGCAAGAAGTCTGGTATCACATGCCATATCCTCAGCCGAATCATCAGCTTTGTTCCCGCCGTTTTTTCCTGTATCCGGATCTTCCTCTTCACTTCCCTCATTGCCGGCTGCGCCGGCTCTGTTCACACTGCTCATGGCATCTGCTGCTTTTCGCTTCGCAAAAGAATTTGTGGCAACTTTTAAGTACCCTTCATCCAGCAGTACTTTAAATGAAGAAAAGAAGCTTTCATTCTGAATTTTTGTCACAAGACTGATCTTCTGATATACTGCAGGAGGATAAAAAATACATACAAACCTTCTGACAATGGTCTCATATACACGCTGCGCAGTAAGAGAAACACTTCTCAATGCGTTTAAGCCCTGGCCTGTGGGTACGATTGCATAATGGTCTGTGATCTGCTTATCATTAACATATCTGGTCTTTGCCAGATTTTTGTAATTTCCCTGTTCAATAATGTGCTGTGCGATCTCTGCTGTATGTTCATAATTACGCAGCCCGGAGATATTCTTATAAATCTCCTTTGCTGCCGCAGTAGACAACACACGGGCATCTGTTCTGGGATAAGTGACCAGTTTCTTTTCATACAGTTCCTGTACGATTTTTAATGTCTCATCCGGGCTGATCTTGAACAGCTTGGAGCACACATTCTGAAGCTCCGCCAGGTTAAATAAAAGCGGCGGATTCCTGTTCTCTTTTTTCCGCTCGATTTTCTCTACTGTACATTGCAGTGGCTGACTCACAGACAGCTCCTGTATCAGTTTTTCAGCATAGGCTTTCTCTTTAAATCCGTTCTCTTTATACAGATAAGGAGTCTGGAAATATCTGCTGCCTTCCACAGCTCTCCACTCTCCCTCAAAGTTTTCTCCCTCAAGGGCAATGCTGCTGAGTACGCGGTAAAACGGAGTTTTCACAAATGCACGGATCTCGCGCTCTCTTCGCACTACCATTCCAAGTACACAGGTCATAACCCGTCCTACAGAAATGGCCTGATATTTCGTATTTAAATAATTTGACACGCTGTTTCCATAACGCAGTGTCAGTACACGGGAAAAATTAATTCCCATGAGATAGTCTTCTTTCGCCCGAAGATAGGCTGAAGCAGAAAGATTGTCATATGCTGACAAATCTTTTGCCTCTCTGATTCCTCTCATAATTTCTTCTTCTGTCTGAGAGTCGATCCAGACCCTCTTTTCTTTTTTTCCATGAACACCTGCCATCTGTGCCACCAAACGGTAAATGTATTCCCCCTCACGTCCGGAGTCGGTACACACGTAAATGGTGTCCACATCCTCACGGTTAAGCAGTCCTTTGACAATCTCAAACTGCTTCTGCACTCCGGGGATCACTTCATATTTAAATTCGCGCGGCAAAAAAGGCAGGGTATCTAAACTCCACCTTTTATATTTGATATCATATTTTTCCGGGTAGCTCATGGTGACCAGGTGTCCCACACACCAGGTCACCACGCTGTCCTGAGATTCCAGGTAGCCATCCCGTCTTTGTCCGTTGATTTTCAAAGCTTTTGCGAATTCCTGTGCCACACTGGGCTTTTCGGCTATGTATAAAGCTTTTGACATATTATTTATCTGCACTCATCTTTCTGAGCGGCCATGCCAGCAACAGGGCACCGCCCACCATATTTCCTAAAGTTACTACTACCATGCTCTTTAACATGGCTCCAAGGGATAATCCAGGTACCAGGCAGTATGCGGTAACAAAGATTCCCATGTTTGCGATGCAGTGCTCAAATCCACTTACAACAAATCCTGAGATACACATAACGATCATCAGGAATCTTCCTGCATCACTCTTTAATTTCATACCACAGAGCACACCGAGACAGACGAAGAAGTTACAGAGCACTGCTCTGAAAAACATCTGTCCGAGCGGAATACTCAATTTGTTTCCGATAAATCCTGCAAAATAATCTGCTGTTCCGGACGCTCCTGCACCTACAAACAACAATGCTAAAATTGCACATCCGACAAAGTTTCCAAGGTAGCTTACGCCCCATACCTTACCTGCCTCTTTCCAGCTCACCTGTTTATCATAGGCTCCGAACGCCATTACCATATTGTTTCCTGTAAAAAGTTCGCCGCCTACGAAGCTGATCAGAAGCACTGCAATGGAGAATACTAATGCCCCCACAAATTTTCCCCATTCAGGCATGGTCTTGGAGAATACGTTTCCAACTACATTACTGTAGATCATGGCCACATCAATAAAAAATCCCGCCATGACCGCACGTATAAAGTACTTGAAAAAATTGGTATTCACCAGGTTACTCTTGGCTTTCGCCGCGTTTGACACTTTCTGTACATCTTCGTAATTCATAACTACACCTCCGCAATGTATTTTATTGAGAACATTATATCACCTGAATATCTGTTTCACAACCGAAATCGTCAAACAATTCAAGAATATTCATCAGATTTGTAGTTACTGTTCACACACCACTATCCCGCGAGGTGTTTTGGCATGAATATGCCAAAATCCCGAGACATACAAGCCAAAATTCCATTGCCGCAGGCAATCTGGAATGAATTTTGGCTACGTTACTGTGAACAGAGTGAACAGTAACGATTTGTAATTATGTTCCATTATATTCGAAGATTTTTATAGCAATTCCATAAACTAATGCATTCAAGGCAGTTCGGCAGAGCGCAAAAGACAAGAAAGATCTCCGCAAGCGTACAGAGCATGTCTGAAATTAAAGCTGATTTTTTTATTCGAATACAACTGCTTTATCCTGCAATTCTGTTACATATCCGATAACACCGCCGAAGATATCCATACCTGCAAGCTCCTCTGCAAGGGCATCGGCCTCTTCTTCCGGTACTGCAAGCAGAAGTCCGCCGGATGTCTGCGGATCAAATACCAGATCCTCCATCCAGAGTTCCTTAATCTCACTTCGTACTTCATCGCCTGCGAAGTCACGATTTCTGTATGCCCCTTCAGGAATCAGCCCCATCTGTGCATATTCTTCAACACCCTCAATGATCGGAAGTTTCTCAGACTGGATCACCAGAGTTTTCCGGCTGCCTTTTGCCATTTCCAGACTGTGACCTGCAAGACTGAATCCTGTTACGTCGGTACAGCTGTGGATTGTGTATTTAGATGCAATCTCTGCTGCATATTTGTTCAGCTTCGCCATGATCTTCTGGACTCTCTCAATTTCTTTCTGAGACGCCATTTCTGCCTTAATGGCAGTGTTAAGAATTCCACAGCCCAGCGGTTTGGTAAGAATAAGGATGTCTCCTGCTTCTGCGCCGTAATTTTTCCACATTTTGTCCGGATGCACATAACCAGTTACACAGAGTCCGTATTTCGGTTCTTTATCATTGATAGTATGCCCGCCTGCAAGGACTGCTCCGGCTTCCATGACCTTATCTGCACCGCCGCGCAGAATCTGCTCCAGTACTTCCGGACCAAGGCAGTTTGGAAATGCTACCACATTTAATGCCAGTTTCGGAACACCGCCCATTGCATAGACATCACTCAGTGCATTGGCTGCCGCGATCTGCCCGTACATATACGGATCATCCACTACTGGCGGAAAAAAGTCTACTGTATGGATCATTGCCAGTTCATCATTAATCTTGTATACTGCTGCATCGTCTGATGTCTCCGGACCTACCAGAAGCATCGGATCTGTAAATTTCGGAAGTTTGCCTACTACCTGCGCCAGAACTTTCGGGCCAATCTTAGCACCGCATCCGGCTGCACTGGCAAGCTGTGTAAGACGCACTTCGCTTTTTTTCATTTCATTTCCCATAAGTCAGTTCACCCCAATTGATCTCCATATTCAGAATCTCCTCGTAACTGTTCAATACTTTCGTTACTGTAAACGGAGTGAACAGTAACGTACTTTCACAGCCGACAGACTGCCGAATAGTTACATATCTTCTATAACAAGAGATTCAGTGCTATCATTGTATCATGTTTTCACATATCCGTCAAAATGTGAACCGTTTACCATATATCAGGTATTCCTATAAATCTTTCCATTTTATGCAAGAATCCTATAAATCTTTTCATATTCCAGATCCTGTTCCTTCATATAGGAAGCTGTTTCTTCTTCGTTCTGTTCCCCGCATTTCCACGCAAGGCCGCAGGAAGCTGATATTTCTCTTGGCACAGGAATCAGTCTGCCTGTAAATTTGTTTTTCTTACATTCCCTTTCCATGGCAATTGCCTGAGTGGTAGTTTCAAAAGTCACCACTGTTGTCAGAACTTTTTCTTTCATAATCCGTCGTGTCCTCATAAAAAGAGGCACCGTTACCGGCACCTCTTTTATTATTTTCTATAAATTATTTCGCCTGGATATATCCTTTTGCTTTTAAGGTTTCAGCACAGAGAACTGCTCCGCCTGCTGCACCTCTGACTGTATTGTGGGAAAGTCCTACGAATTTCCAGTCATATACGGTGTCTTCACGAAGACGTCCTACAGATACGCCCATGCCATGTTCGAAGTTTACATCCTCTGTAACCTGTGGACGGTTGTCCTCTTCCAGATACTGGATGAACTGCTTCGGAGCACTTGGAAGTTCTAATTCCTGTGGAAGTCCCTTGAACTCTACTAATGCTTTGATAAGCTGCTCTTTAGTAGGGTTCTTACGGAATTTAACGAATACAGCTGCTGTATGTCCGTTCAGTACCGGTACACGGATACACTGGCATGTGATAACCGGTTCTGTAGCAGGTTTGATCACACCGTCTTCTACTTTACCCCAGATTCTTAATGGCTCTTTCTCGCTCTTCTCTTCCTCGCCGCCGATGTATGGGATGATGTTTCCAACCATTTCCGGCCAGTCCTTAAATGTCTTACCTGCTCCGGAGATTGCCTGATATGTAGTAGCAACTACTTCATATGGCTCGAACTCTTTCCATGCAGTTAATACAGGAGCATAACTCTGGATAGAGCAGTTTGGTTTAACAGCGATAAATCCGCGTGTTGTTCCAAGACGTTTCTTCTGGGATTCGATTACATCGAAGTGTTCCGGATTGATTTCCGGCACTACCATCGGTACATCCGGTGTCCATCTGTGAGCACTGTTGTTGGAAACAACCGGTGTCTCTGTCTTAGCATATTCTTCCTCGATCTTCTTGATCTCTTCTTTTGACATATCTACAGCAGAGAATACGAAATCAACTGTTGCAGCAACCTTCTCTACTTCGTTCACGTTCATAACAACAAGATTCTTGACACCCTCCGGCATTGGAGTATCCATTTTCCATCTTCCGCCAACTGCCTCTTCGTATGTCTTTCCTGCACTTCTCGGACTTGCAGCTACAGTTACAACTTCAAACCATGGATGATTCTCAAGCAGAGAGATAAATCTCTGACCTACCATACCTGTAGCACCTAAAATACCGACTCTAAGCTTTTCACTCATAATATCTTTCTCCTCTTTATCTTCTGCCCGCGTCTCTACCCTTTCGCGGACATTTTTATCCAGGTGTCCTTATATTGCGTACATCTGTCTTTCTTGTACATACTATAACAAACCAAAATAAATTGCAAGCATTTTTTTAATTTTCTTCCAGATATTTTTTGTTCTCAGCGATCACTTTCTCCATCACGTCAGGTCCCGGCGCACCGATGGTCATACGTTTTTCTACACAGGTTTTCATACTGATCGCTTCGTAAATATCATTCTCGAATACCGGGCTGATGGCTTTATATTCTTCAAGAGGAAGTTCATCCAGAGAAATCCCTTTATCAATACAGGTAAGCACCAGACGGCCTACAATGCCGTGTGCATCGCGGAAAGGTACTCCATGATTTACCAGATAATCGGCTGCATCTGTAGCGTTTGTAAAGCCATTCTTTGCACTTGCTTCCATATTCTGTTTGTTGAACTGCATAGTGGAGATCATGCCTGTGAAGAGGGCAAGACATCCTTTTACAGTGTCAATGGCATCAAATGTAAGTTCTTTGTCTTCCTGCATATCTTTGTTGTATGCAAGAGGGATTCCTTTCATGGTTGTAAGGATAGATGTTAATGCTCCGTATACACGTCCTGTTTTTCCTCTTACAAGTTCTGCGATATCCGGGTTCTTTTTCTGAGGCATGATACTGCTGCCTGTGCTGTAGGCGTCGTCAATCTCTACAAAGCGGTATTCATTGGAGTTCCACATGATGATCTCTTCGCAGAAACGGCTCATATGCATCATAATTGTGGAGAATGCGGACAGAAGCTCAATCACATAGTCTCTGTCTGATACAGAGTCCATGCTGTTTCTGGTCGGGCCGTCGAAACCGAGAAGCTGTGCTGTATATTCTCTGTCAAGCGGGTAGGTGGTTCCTGCCAGTGCGCCTGCACCCAGAGGACAGGTGTTCATTCTCTTACGGATATCTGCAAGTCTGCTTCTGTCACGTACAAACATTTCAAAGTATGCACCTACGTGGTGAGCCAGTGTGACCGGCTGCGCTTTCTGGAGGTGTGTGAAGCCTGGCATGTATGTGTGGACATTCTCTTCCATGATCTTCTGAAGTGCTTCGAGAAGTTTCTTTACCAGTTCGTCTGTCTCGTCAATCTCATCTCTTACATAGAGTTTCATGTCAAGGGCTACCTGATCGTTACGGCTTCTTCCTGTGTGAAGTTTCTTGCCTGCATCACCGATTCTGTCGATAAGGTTTGCTTCTACAAAGCTGTGGATATCTTCGTATTCGGATGTGATCTCGAGTTTGCCGGATTTTACATCTGCAAGGATTCCGTCAAGACCTGCTTCGATCTGATCTTTTTCTTCTGCTGTCAGGATTCCCTGTCTGGCGAGCATTGCTACGTGTGCTTTGCTGCCTCTGATGTCCTGCTCATAGAATTTCTGGTCAAAAGAGATGGATGCATTGAAGTTATATACAAGTTTGTCTGTTTCTTTTGTGAAACGTCCGCCCCAAAGCTGTGCCATTGTGTTATTCCTCGTTTCTTCTTTATTTTTGGTATTATTGCTTTTACGTGTTAGTGTAACATATTTTTTCAGTATTGCAAAGTAGTTAGTTTGGAATCATTCAAAAGGTACGTGAAGAAAAAGAAGGTGTGTTGGGGCTTAGTTTCGGAACCCTGTAATTCTAAGGCATTCGGGAATCTGCTAAAACCATGAGCCGCCTTCTCAAACTCGCTCCATTGCAAACTTCGCTCAGACACGTGAGACGGTCGGCTCATAACGCAGATTCCCGAATACCAAGAATTACAAGAACCCTCAAATGCGCCCCAACACACCTTCTTTTTCTTCACTGGGTATTGGCTATATGTTACATAATTGTGGTTACTGCTTTATTTTCTGTTTTCAGCCTCTCTTCGGGAATAGACGCAACCGCAGTAGTTCTGACGGTAGAGGTCGTATTCGTGGGATAGTTCGATGGAACGTTTGTAGCCGTTTTTTTTCTTGAAGTCGGATGGGAGGTGTTGGACGTGGTAGATTTCTGCCAGTTCTTCACCGATTTCGTTGATCTTGGCTGCGTTTTTCAGAGGGCTGATGGAAAGGGTGGTGGTAAAATAGTCATAGCCGCCCTCTTCTGCCAGTTTTGCTGCTTCTTCCATGCGGAGGCGGTAGCATTTGAAGCAGCGTTCGCCACCTTCGGGTACGTCTTCGAGGCCTTTTGCCATCTGGAAGAATTCCTGTGGGTCGTAGTGACCCTCTATCAGTTTGACAGGGTGTTCAAATTCCATGGAGTTTACAAGACGGGTAATTTCATGGACTCGTTTGCGATATTCTTCTTCCGGGTAGATGTTTGGGTTGTAGTAGAATACTGTGATGTTGAAATATTTTGACAGGTATTCCAGTACGTAACTGCTGCAGGGTGCACAGCAGCTGTGGAGAAACAGGCTTGGGATCTTGTTATCTTTTTGCGCCTGATCTATAAGTTTTTCCAGTTCTTTCTGATAGTTTCGTTTATTCAACAGTATTATTATATCCTTTCTGCATCTTCACAAATGCTTTTTATTATCTTTTAATAAAATGCGAATACCTGTTCAGATATTCTCTATTGTGCCTTCGTAATGATTCTTTGTATTTTTTAACTTCCTGCACTCTCCTATTCGTTCGCCCATTTTTACGATAGTCTCATATCCCTCTTCTGTATTCTCGATCAGATCATAATCAATACGGACTTTTCCCGGCTGGATGAGGAGGATTATTGTGGAACCTCCGAATTCGAAGTTGCCTTTTTCCTGGCCTTTCTTTACTGTGGCAGGATTTTTATGGAGATTTGTGATTTTTCCTACCATCATGGCGCCTACTTCCATCATGAGGATGGTTCCGAATTGTTTTGTTTTCAGCAGAGTGTATTCTCTGGCATTTTCTTTGTAGATGGGATATACATCGTTTGCTGCAGGATTCACTGTGTGGAAAACGCCTGGCAGAGTTACATTCGCGGATTTTCTTCCATCTGCCACATAGCAGTAATGATGATAGTCATCTACTGTCAGTCTGAAAATCAGCGCATAGCCGCCTGTGTATCTCTCAGCAATTGCCTTATTCTTCAGAAGCTGTCCTGCTGTATATTCTGTATCTTTGATGCTGAAACGTGAGTCTGAGCTGATCCTGTGTACGGAAAGTTTTCCGTCACAGGGGCTGATCAGGATGTTTTCGCGCATATCGATCGGGCGTTCTTCTTTTCGGATGCGCCTTATAAAGAAGTCATTCCATGAAGAGAAGTTCTGTTTTTCGTAAATGCTCAGGTCAATCTTGTTGTTTTTTACAAAATCCGGTACAAATCTGGCAGAAAGTCTGGTGTTAAGCAGGACTCCCGCTGCCTTTGACACGAAAGGTCTGATCAGGAGTTTCAGGCAGAGTCTGCCACCCCGGTCATTATATAGATGCCGCAGGAATTTATCCTGCTCATTCTCTTCAATCGTGATATTTCCTTTTCTGTCAATATACTTCATAAATAAATCCTTTCCTTTGTCATAGGCAGAAACCCACTTCCTTTAGGCGGTGGGAGGAGCCTTGTAAATTGTTACCCAATATGCTACAATAACCGTAGCAGTTTTTAAAGAGAAAACCGTTAGATGTGCTGCTCATCAAAGACACTCTTTTGTGCATTGACAAGATATGAGGTTGCAATACAAAACTCGCGTATTGCGTAAAATCTTACCCGTAAAAGAATGTTTGCTGTATAGCATGGGAAGTTTAGTACCTGATACAGTTACAGATGAGTATATCTTGTCTGTAAAGGGTGCTGTCAACCACCCTATGATGTAGCGCCACTTTAGGTAGCAATACCTATTGGGGATAAAAGGTCGGAGGCGTAAGCCGTTACTACGACTGGGCAGTTACAAGCCCATTACCTTTAGGTGATGGGGAGTTGACTCGTATCTTCCCTCCATAAAAAAGTTTGTGTTACTGTTCACTCCGTTCTCAGCAGCAAAAGTATAACCGCAGCCTCCCCGTTTCCCGGGAACCGCTGCGGCCAGTCAACAGTTATATTTATTTTATATCAAACGGAACATCTTCGCAAGTGCAAGTGCCACGACTGCAACCAGCAGGATACGTACCGGATTCTGAGGTTTTTTTACCTTGATATCCAGAATAAAAAGCAGTCCCACGATAATCACTGCAATATGTATCACGATCAGGAAATAGAGTCCGCAATATCTTCTCATCAGATAAAGGAACGGCAGGATGATCGCCATGGATGTGATCGGAAGCCCCTGATAATACTGTCTGTTCTCAGAAGTCTCATTCTGTCTCTTTGCTTCTGAAACATTAAAATATGCAAGGCGGATGACAGATGCCACACTGTAAAAAATAAGCGCCCCAATCCCCGCCGGTGTATTCACACCCAGACAGTAACAGATCATTGCCGGAAAAATACCAAAGCAGACCACATCACATAAGGAATCGATCTGAATCCCGAAATTCTTCTCATCATCCGTACGGTTCTTCTTCGTTCTGGCTATCTTTCCGTCAAACATATCACACAGTCCGGAAAGTGCCAGACAGAAAATCGCAACCTTAAAATCCCCCTCCAGAGCCCTGGTAATTCCAAATACGGAAATTCCCAGGCTTATATAAGTCAATATTACCGTATAATCATAAATTCCTAAAAACATATTTTCTCCCCCTACTTTTCTTCTTGTTCTTTTCTTCCTATTATGAAATACGCCACACAGGTCATCACTGCACTGATAAGCATCTGTGCATAATAGGAAATTCCTCTGCTGAGCAGCATTGCAGGAAGTAATGCTTCTCCGAAAACCGGTGCAAACATCACCAGATAAAGAGACTCACTGATTCCCATTCCTCCGGGTAAAGGCAGCATATCAACAGAGACAGATATGACAGACTGCAAAATCGTAAGGGTTATAATGGAATATCCATGAAATCCCAGCGAACGGTATACCCAGTATGTAACTGTAAATAACAAAATCCTCTGCACCATAGTGATCAGTAACACTTTCAGGATCACCAGCTTGTGACTTGCCCAGAAAGCCGCAGTTTCATGATACTGGTCCATAGACGCTTCCAGTTTCTCAAGCCGGGTTGTCTTTGGCTTAAGGAAACGGAAATGTTCAATAAGTTTCAGACCTTTTACCATGATCCATTTCGCCAGTCCAGGTGCAAATACAAGGATCATCATGAAAGTAACGCAGAAAATATTCAGACCTACACCCAGGTAAAACACCCACATGTACTGGCCAAGATATCCTTCCAGAAAGCCTCTGCCAAAAATCCAGATTACAATTCCGATCACTACCAGAACCGCTTTATAAGTAATTGTGACAATCATCAGGACCAGCGTAGTGACAGGAATCGGAAGTTTGTCCTTTTTCATAAAATAAATCTGCATTGGCTGTCCGCCGGATGCAGACGGTGTGATACAGCTGAAAAAGAATCCCACAAAAGAATACAGAGCACAATGCCCCATCTTTACTTTTGCTCCGAGAGTCCGCATCATATAGAAAATAATTACAGACTCGCCAAGTATGAACAGTACCACACAAACCACACTGACCAGTAAGTAAACCGGATCTGCCTGCCGTACTGTATGAATAATCTCTCCCAGATCCTCTCCCTTAAATACCATATATACGGTAATGGAAAATATAAGGATCAGAAAAATGGTGTTAAATATTGCTTTCTTTTTGTTTCTCATTTGCTTACACTTTCTTATACATTTTTTTACAGCATTCGTCTGATTTCTATACCCAATTCATGTATGTCACAGTGTCTGATATATGTATATTTCTGATATGAAACACATAGTAAACAGTAACGTATTCCTTACAGAACATTTGCCCTCAAATACTATAGCAGCAAAAATACTATAGTCTATCTATTATATCATACCCTGACATTTCTGCATATCATAAATTATGAAAATATTCGTTACTGTTCACTCCGTTCACAGTAACGTAGCCAAAATTCATTCCAGATTGCCTGCGGCAATAGAATTTTGGCTTGTATGTCTCGGGATTTTGGCATATTCATGCCAAAACACCTCGCGGGATAGTGGTGTGTGAACAGTAACAAATATTCGTTACTATTCACCGAATATGGAGGTATCTGTATGAAACCACTGCTGGATATTACAGATGTCAGTCTCTCCTACCACAGTTTATCAGGGGAAACCCCTGCCCTTTCTCATATATCCTTTCAACTGATGCCAGGTGAATTTCTCGCCATCGTCGGGCCGTCAGGCTGTGGAAAGTCCACGCTGCTGAATCTGATCTGTGGTCTGCTCCGGCCAGAACAGGGACAGATTCTTCTGGACGGCACGCCGGTAACTTCCGGTGACTGCCGTATCGGATATATGCTGCAAAAGGATCATCTGCTGGAGTGGCGGACAATTTATAAAAATGTTCTTCTCGGACTGGAAATCCGCAGGGAACTCACTGCCGAAAAACTTGCTTATGTAAATCAGCTTCTCTCAGATTACGGTTTGGACAAATTCCGCTCTGCACATCCGTCCGAATTGTCCGGAGGAATGCGCCAGAGAGCTGCACTGATCCGTACTCTGGCATTAAAACCGGAACTTCTTCTGCTGGATGAGCCGTTCTCTGCACTCGACTCTCAAACCAGACTCAGCGTAAGTGATGATATCGGCAAAATCCTGCGTCAGGAAAAAAAGACTGCAATTCTTGTCACCCATGATATTTCAGAAGCGATCAGCATGGCAGACCGGGTTATCATTCTTTCTCCAAGGCCTGCCATCATTCGTAAGATTGTGCCAGTTTGTTTTGATCTGGAGAACCGTACTCCTATGGCTTCCAGAAATGCGCCTGAATTTAAATCTTATTTCAATCTTATCTGGAAGGAGCTGAATCATGATGTCTGAAATCTCATATCATCAGCAACAGTATATCCGACATCAGAAAAGAGAAAAGAAACTTGTTCTTTTTTTGCGGATATTTATTCTTCTTTTCTTTCTGGTGTTGTGGGAAATCTCCGCCAGGACCGGACTGATCGATTCTTTTATCTTCAGCAGTCCGGTAATGATCTGGCACAGCTTCTGCAGTATGTGCAGAGACGGCTCTATTTTTCCCCATCTCTCTGTTACAATTACGGAAACACTGGTCAGTTTTCTGTTCGTTGTTGTTCTGGGTGCAGGGATGGCAGTTCTGCTGTGGACCTGTCCCAGACTTGCGAAGATCACAGAGCCTTATCTCGTAGTATTGAACAGCCTTCCGAAATCTGCTCTGGCACCTTTGCTTATTGTATGGCTTGGTGCCAACGAACGGACGATTATTGTCTGCGGTATGTCGGTTGCTATCTTTGGTTCGATTTTGAATCTGTATACAGGTTTTGGCGAAGCTGACCCGGAAAAACTGAAGCTGATTGAGACGCTGGGCGGTGGGAAGAAAGAAAAGCTTATGAAGATTATTCTTCCGTCTTCTGTGCCGTTACTGCTCAGTGTTATGAAAGTTAATATTGGTCTGTGTCTGGTTGGTGTTATCATAGGCGAATTTATCGGTGCCAGAAAAGGGCTTGGCTACCTGATCATCTATTCCAGCCAGACCTTTAAGCTTACCTGGGTACTGATGTCCATTATCATTCTGTGCATCATCGCTATTATCCTGTACGGACTCCTCGGACTGATTGAAAAACGCGCCCGCAGATAGTTGTTAATTTTTAACCGCTATTTTTTATAACGAAACGGTTTCGGAAACAGATTCAATATCTGAAAAAATTTTGCTGCAAAAAGAAGCCCGGAAGATCATCGAGTTCCACTTAACTGGACACTCCTGAACTTCCGGGGCTTCTCTTATCTCTGACTGTCTGTCAGTTATTCTGTTTTTAAACCAGCGCCTCTGTCCGGTTACTATCATGTTCCGACCAAAGCGCCTGATAATGTGTATATTATGAATTATTCTTCTCCAAGGCTCTCCACTGCCTCTGTGAAATCCTGTATCAGATCTTTTATATCTTCGATACCCACACTGATACGGATTGTGTCGTCGTACACTCCAGCCTCTTCCATTGCCTCCGGCGTACTGTGGATATAAATTGTAGACGCCGGATGAATTACCAGAGTTCTCACATCACCGATATTGGTTGCAATCTTTACATATTTCAGATGATTGATCAGCTTATACGCCCGTTCTTTGGAACCTGCACGGATAGTCAGAATCGCTCCACCCTTTCCACTAAGCTGTTTTTCTGCCAGTTCATGATATGGACTGGACTCCAGCAGTGGATAATTGACAGATACACCTTCCAGCTTCTCCAGTGCCTGTGCAAGCCGGAACGCATTGTTACAGACCCGCTCCATACGAAGCCCCAGTGTCTCCATCCCGATAATATTCAGATAAGCGTTCATCGGAGCCAGACAGCCGCCCATATTTCGCCAGATTCCGTTCCTCAGTTTCACAAGATAAGCAAACTTTCCGTATTTCTTATATTCCTTCATTCCAGGATAACGTTCCGGACTCCAGGAAAAGTTTCCGCTGTCAATGATAATTCCACTGATGGCATCTCCACTTCCATTTATATATTTAGAAGTAGAATGCACCACTACATCCGCACCATACTGAATCGGATTAAGCAGATACGGAGTCGAAGTTGTGCTGTCTACAATCAGCGGTACTCCTTTTCCATGAAGAAAATCTGCTGTTTCCCGGACATCCATTACATTCAGTGCGGGATTTCCTACTATTTCGCCAAACACTGCTCTGGTCTTATCTGTAAGAAACGGCTCGATCAGCGCCTTCTCTACCCTCGGTATAAAATGTACTTTGATTCCGAATGCCTCCAGATCATGAAGCAGATCCAGTGTACCTCCGAACAATGCACTTCCTGCGATTACCTCATCCCCTGCCTGCAGGATATTAAGTAATGATAATGTAACCGCTGACATTCCGGAGGAACAGGCTACACCTCCAATCCCGCCTTCTAATTCATTTACTCTTCGCTCAAACGCATCTACTGTCGGATTCGCAATCCTGGTATATGCAAATCCCGGTGCCCGATTCTGGAATACTTTTTCCAACTGTTCTGAAGATTCATATGCAAAAGCATTTGCCAGGCTGACAGGCGGCACTGTTGAACCATTCGCATAATTGTCTACTGCTTTTCCGTGTAATAATTTAGTCTGAAATTCCATGAGCATATTCCCCTTGTAAAATATAATAATCTCCGGACTAACGGTATGTTTTCTGTGATATATCGTTTCCCTGTTTTTAGCAATTTCATAGTGTTTCGATATGAATAATAGTATATATTTTTCACATAAATCTGTCAATAAATTTTCTTATATCAATTATTTATATATACATATAGTTTTTGTCTATATTTTGTTATTTTTCTATAGAAATAATTTAGTCTAAAATCAACATCTTTTTCCATATTGTCGAAAAAACATAGCTTTTTCTATCTTTATCTGGTAAAATTGATATATAGCAATCCTCTAAAATAATGCATCTTAATATAGAGCGTATTTGAAAAATCATTTACAAGGACTGCTATAGATTATTATTTCAGTCAAACGACATATCTGAAAATGAATGTCCTGAAATGTAATTCCACTACATAAGATTCATAACAGAACGGAAGGAGGCCCTTTATGAAAACAAGGAAAAAATGGTTAAGAAAAACAACCGCTATCTGTACTGCAGCACTTCTTGGTACTGCTGCAATTCCATCTACAGCATTTGCAGCAGACAGTTACGCTTCCATTGAAAAAGATGCATGGGCAAAAAAGGTCACAGAAATGGCATCTTCTTACGCTACATCTATAGAAGAAAGCCAGTCTCTGATGTCAGGAATGCAGAGTGACATGATTCTGAAATTTGAAGATTCCGGACGCTCACTGCTGGGGTTTGTCGCACCATTTGATGTCTCCTGGCTGGACAATGTCACACTTTCCAATGATATCTCTTTTACAGAAGGAAAAGAAGGTATTCTGATGAAGGTCCTTCTTAATGATAATAAAATCTGTACTCTGGAATATTATCTTGATCCGGACAGCCAGGATATTTATATGCGCATCCCTGAACTCTCTGATAAATATTTCAAGACCAATCTGGAAGAAGCCACAGATCAACAGGCTGCCAATATTGAAAATGATCTTGAAGAATTAACCCCTGATGATTCAGATGCAGATATTCCGACAGACAATTTCGCTTCCGCTTATTCTGACAGTCTCAGCCTGACTGTTTCCATGATGTCTGATCTGTCAGCAGCAGCTCCAGAAGCTTCTGTAGTAGAAACACTTCTGGATAAATACGGATCTATGCTTTTTGACAATATAACAGAAGGCGAAAGCAGTCAGGAAACTCTGACAGCAGGTGATATCAGTCAGGACTGTACAGTATATGAAGGCCAGATTTCAGCCGAAGACGCTGTAAAAACTGCAACTGCAATCCTGGAAGAAGCAAAATCAGACAGTGATATTGAGAACATCCTCGATACCTGGACAGAGAAACTCTCAAGTAACGAGGACCTGCATGAAAGCTTTACCAAAGCTGTAGAAGACGGTCTTGATTTTCTGAAAGATGCAGATACCGGTGATTCCGATGATTCTCATCTCAACACCAGAATCTGGGTTGATGAGACCGGCAGAATTGCAGGACGTAAAATTGAGTTTCAGGAAGGTGATAAAATAACTCCTGTTCTGAACTGGCAGATGACCAGGGACGGCTCAGACTTTGGCTATCTTCTCTCCATTGAAACAGATGATTCCGGCACACTCTCCCTGTCCGGATCCGGTCAGATTGATGGCGGTAAATTAAACGGAACCTATAAAATTTCTCAGGATGATACAGCCGCAGCTGTTATCGAAGTAAAGGACTACGACACCGAATCTGCAAAAGAAGGTTACTTAAACGGTAACTATACTATCACCTTCCCTGCTGATTCTTCAGAAGATACAGATTCTTCTCTTTCCATGCTCGAGAACTTTGCACTTGTATTAGATTTAAATTCAGCAAAAGATTCTGGTTCTGTTGCACTGTCCGTTGAAAGTGCAGGAAGCACTCTCGGAAGCTTCACTGTTACTTCCGGTGCAGGCGAATCTGTTGAAATTCCGGACCTTACGGCTCTGGGAGATGTTTATGACGTAACCAATGAAGATGATATGAGTGCCTACGCAGCTACACTCGACCTCACTACACTTATGGATAATCTGTCCAATGCAGGCGTTCCGGACGAAGTCATCACTTATGTTCTCAGTGGCGGAAGCAATTCCGATGCCGAAGATGTTACTGATGAAAATGCCTCAGAAGCAGAGTCTGATGCTGAGTCTGCTGAAGCAGGCGCAGCCTGACTTAGCAGCTTTATCACTATCGTCTACTGCAGCAGACGGTTCCAGTAATACTTTATCCCGATACCTACTACTACTGCTGTTATAAATTCACAGATCCAGAACGCATTCCACACAGCATCTGCCCCGGCAAAATGGCACAGCAGGTATGCTGCCGGAATGATCACTATAATATATCTTAATAACGAAATCACCAGGGACTGAGCACCTTTGCTCAGTCCTTCTAATGCACCGGAAGCTGTAACAGAGATGGCAGATGGGATAAACCCGATACTGATAATCTGTAATGCTGCAGTGCCAAGTCTTACAGTTTCCGGGTTCTCAGTAAACATTCCCATCAATGTCTCTGATGCTGTAAAGCAGATAATTGTTCCTGCCAGCATGATCATACCATTCAGAAGCACAGAAATCCCAAAAAGTTTCTTTACCCTCTGTATTTCCCCTGCTCCGTAATTATATCCTATCAACGGGCGCATTCCCTGGACAATGCCGCTTGCAGGCAGATATAAAAAAGTCTGAAGCTTATAATAGATTCCCAGAACCACTACATAGCTTCCGGAAAAAGCCGATAATATCTGATTCAGGAAAGAGATCAGAACTGACGGCAGGGCAATATTCAGGATTGCGGGAATCCCTACCATATACAGCTTCCCGTCCAGGTTCCTGTTAAGTTCCAGGTATTTCCTGCTGATCTCCACCGGAATACTACACTTCTTATATGCGATCAGATATACAATAACTGTAAATACCTGGCCAAGACCAGTTGCCAGCGCAGCACCTCTGATCCCCATTTCCGGAAAAATCCCCACTCCGAAAATCAGCAGCGGATCCAGGATAATATTGGAAATACAACCGATCATCAGGCTGATCATTGTCAGCTTCATTCTGCCCACAGCCTGAAAAATCTTTTCGAAGGACAGGCTGATCATGATCACTGTGGAAAATGCAAATGCAATGGTTGAATACTGCACACCAGATGAGATCACTTCCTGCTCTTTTGTAAACATACTGAGAAATACAGGCATAAACGGAATACAGATTACTGTAAAAATAATTCCATGGATAATATTAAAGAGCATACCATGGGTAGCTGCTATATTCGCATTTTTAATATTTTTTGCTCCCAGCTGAAAAGAAATCTGTGCATTGATTCCCACACCGAAACCAATGGCAACTGCATTAATAAAGTTCTGTACAGGAAATACCAGAGACAGAGCTGTCATCGCCTGCTCACTGATCTTTGCCACAAAAAAGCTGTCTACGATGTTGTACAGTGAATTCACCAGCATAGACAGTACCATAGGCATTGCCATAGATGCCAGAAGCGGCAGAATCGGTTTTTTCTTCATAAAAGTATTGTTCATTCTTTTTTCCTTTCTCTGTTTCATTGCAACAAAAAACGCCACACAATTATCTCTACATTGCTGTATGATAATCGTGCGGCGAAAAGAGTTCATGTTTGTCACAAGACTGAAAAATCCACACCAGTTTTGGTGTGATTAACATATCATAATTTATTTCCTGCTGTCAAGACTTTTTATCCATTTTACTGCGTTCTCCTGATTCGGTGCTGAATACGGCACTGCAATGCATACAGGATCGTAGATTACACCTAATTCCTGTTCAAGCTCACTGTCAGTAATGGAAATGTGCGTAGTATCTGTCTGCATTCCAAACTTCTCAAAAGCTTCCTCACCCATCAATTCCTTCAAATCTGCAAATGGCTCATTCTTCTTCAAAGTCTGATAAAGCTTCTCCGGCATAACCATAATATCAATGGAACCTGCCTGGATCTGTGCCACATAAGCCATCTGTGCATTATAATCAAATTCTGCCATTTCAGAGTCCGTAGTAAGATTCACGCCTATCTCTACTTTACTATAGGGATCATCTTTGTACCCAAGTGTTTCTTTGATTTTCTGCTCAGGAGTTTCCGTATCATTTGCCATTGAATTTACCACTGTCATGGACAGAACTGTTTTTATTTTGGACTGTTCATAGTAATCCTTTATTCCGAATATAAGAGCAATCACTGCGATCACTCCGAAAATAGCCGGTTTATAATACATCCAGATATATTCCAGCTTTTTCTTTGGTCCCATTCCCTTTAATTTTTCTTTCTCAATCAGACGTCTTTCCTTCTTTGACAAATCCGATTCATTCTTAATCTCCGGATTCAGCACGCTTTCATCGTACTCTTCTGCCTGTTCTGCTCTGTTCTTACTCTGGTTCTTGTCCTGATTTTTATCTGCCATTCTCTCTCCTTTGTATTTTCTGCATAATGATTTTCGGTAACTGTTCAGCAATCCTCCATTCTGTGAAACACCGAACGGTTACGTTCATAAGATTTACTGATTACTATATCACATTTTCCATTATGTGAACAGTTATAATTCCCGCGGTTCCTGAAGATAACGTTACTATGTTACTGTTCATTCCATTCTCAGTAACGCAGCCAAAATTCATTCTGGATTTTCATACCCTGACTATACATGATTATTCTGCAAAATATTTTGCCTTGCATACGCAGAGACCGCAGATATGCCAGAAACTGTCACCACTGTCAGCATATATACCAAAACCGGACGCAGCCAAAAATAAATCTGACAGTTGCTGACTCCCAGACCTTCTGAACATTTTTTCAGAAGATCTGATACTGCCGGATGAAGAAGATAGATCAGGAAAGCATATTTTCTTCCGGTTTCCACCAGTACAGAGGGAAAATTTATTTCCCTTCCATGTAAAATAAGCCACAGAAACAGACAGATCACTGCAACACAATTTCCTGTGTAAATTTCTCCTGCTCCCCGGAAAGCATATTCCATCATGCTGAGTGCCACACCGAAAATCATCCCTGCTTTCAATCCCCATTGCATCCATTGCTCCAGACGTTTGCATACTATCTTATCCTGATATTCATGGATCATCTGACCTGTAAGGAAAAAGCTCATTCCTGTAAACAGAAAGTTTCTGTATTCCATAGTGTGATAAAATCTGTCAAAAAAGACACAAAACTCCGCTCTCCATAAAAGTATTGCCAGCAATACAGGTGCCATACAATATGCAGCCTTACGCATTCTCCATTTTTCAATCAGAAGAGCAAGCAGATAACAGTAAATTAATGCAGGAAGAAACCATAAATGTGCTCTTACCGGAGAAGTACTGTTGTACACGAAAAATTCCTTCAGATGCTCTGTACTCACAAGCCCTTTTATCCATGTCCATACTCTCTCCCCATTCCAGGCTTTCATAAAACATTCCCAGATAAAATAAAACACAACTGAAACTGCAAAAAGCTTCATGATATGCAGGATTTTAGACAATATTCTTTTTGAGGCATTGCAATTTTGATAATAACAGAAATACCCGGATACCATAAAGAAAAACGGCACCGCACATCTTGCCAGTACTTTTACAAGCTGCCCGGCCTGTCCCGGAAAGCTTACATGGATGCATACCACCAGGCACGCAGCAATGGCCTTTACAGCATCCAGACTTTTATTTCGCATTTGATTTCTCACCCACCTTTTTCTGTTGTTTCATCTATAGCAGCAGAACAATCCGTAAATGTCTGACCTGACATCATTTCAGTCAGACAGATAAAATCATCCGCTTCGCTGCTATAATATATCAAAGCGAACCACACATGTCAAACCTCAGGCAGATACAGAAGTCATCAGCCAGCTTCGGTCCACCCTTGCAAGGAGTCTGGCATTATGATAGGCCATTCTGAGAGTCAGGCAGGTACGCCCCAGATATTTGCTTCCGTCCGAAGTTTTCATACACGCCAGTGCAAGGTCGGGTTTTCCCGGATGGCGGAGACAGATTGGGAGCAGCAGTTGAATTGAGTGATTATAATACTGTGGAATTGCCGTTCTGTAATCTGCCTCAAGCATTCTTTTTGTCTGTTTCAGCGCGCCGTCAAACAGCTGCATTTTCATGCTGCTGTCACGTACTTCCTTTGGAAGACGGGCAGCATTTTCCTCATCCCCGAAAATATGCTCGTACTGTGGGATTACCGGAAGTTTTGTATCAAACACAAGATCTGACGGATTTTCCACATAGCATGCCTTTTCCGGCAGACAGGTGATTCCTTCTTTTAACAAATAGTATTCTGTATAAAAGCCATCCAGAAACCAGGGCTGCCTGTCCGGGACCAGATTGGGAATAAAATACGCATATATCGGCTGATAATAGTAATTAAAGAGTCCTGTATTAAATATGGCATAGTTCTTTTTCTCCCACACCTTCTGTTCTTCATAAAGGCGTTTAAATGTATGTTCCAGGTATCCTTTCAGAATTCCGTTATCATCTGTATCCGAAAAGCTCCACTTCTCCGGCACCATCCTTGCCAGATTCTGAATCTGCCGATTATAGTCTCCGCAATAAGTAAAATCAAATAAATTAATCATCAGGCTCCTCCTGTCCCTGCACCTTTCATATTGTCATTACTGTTCTCTCTTAATATTTATTGTATTTTGGAAAAAATATGGCAGAACTGCCAGATTATGATTTGTATGAAAATCAGTTTTGATTGTTATTATTTAACATACCATAATTTCTGTCAAAAGACAAGGATTAGCATCCTCCAAAAAATGTCAAAAATCACCATCTGACTTACCATTCAGCCAGTATAGTATTATCCATCCGGTAATACCTGATGCTTGTAGCCTGCCGGTCAGCTATGTTATACTCTACACATATCAGCAATACGCAAATGCAGGCTGAACAACTGTTTCTATCCGCATTTGCGGGCAAGACTATTTTTCTTAAAGAAGGTTTTACAATGAAAAAAGACGGCTACTACTCTTCCGGAGAATTTGCACGGATGGCACATGTAACACTCCGCACTATCCGCTATTATGACAAACAGAATATCCTCAAACCCTCCTATGTAACAGAATCCGGCGCACGTTTTTATACAGATGAGGATTTTGCAAGACTTTCCCAGATCCTGCTTCTGAAATATCTGGGTTTCTCCCTGGATGACATACGGGAAATGACCATTGACGACTCAGACTATCATTTTATGGAAAATTCCCTGAACATCCAGCTAAAGCTGGTACGTGACCGTATCGAACAAATGCAGCTGGTGGAAAAGGCAATCCAGGATACCACAGATGCGATCCGCTCCCATCATGCCATAGACTGGAATCAGATGCTTGACCTGATCCACCTGACAGGCATGGAGAAAAGCATGAAAAATCAATACCAGAACGCCTCCAACATTTCCTCACGCATTAATCTGCACAGCCTTTATTCCCAGAATAAACAGGGATGGTTTCCATGGGTTTATGAGCAGTGTCAGATTCATCCGGGGATGCGTATCCTTGAACTTGGATGCGGCGACGGTGTTCTGTGGACACAGAATATTTCCAGCCTCCCCGGTAAAGTTTCCGTTACTCTTTCTGATCTTTCATCCGGAATGCTTCGTGATGCCAGACGTGCTATCGGACGCAAAGACAGCCGTTTTTCCTTCGAGGCATTTGACTGTGCAAGAATTCCTCATGAAGACAGAAGCTTTGATCTGGTCATTGCAAACCATGTGCTTTTTTACTGTGAAGATATCTCTGCTGTATGCAGCGAAATTCAACGTGTGCTCACTCCGGGCGGAAAACTGATCTGCAGTACCTATGGAAAAAAACACATGCAGGAAGTCAGCAGACTGGTCCGGGATTTTGACGACCGGATCGTTCTCTCCGCAGACAAACTCTATGAGCGTTTTGGCAGAGAAAACGGAGCAGATATCCTGGCACCGTATTTTTCCCGTATTTTCTGGGAAAGCTATAAGGACTCTCTTCTTGTCCCCGATGCAGAACCGCTGATTTCCTATATCCTCTCCTGCCATGGAAATCAGAATCAGTATCTTCTGGACAAATACAAAGATTTCCGGGGATTTGTATCGCGAAAGACAAAGGATGGGTTCTTTATTACCAAGGATGCCGGCATTTTTCTTTGTGAAAAATAACCAAAATTTAACTTTTTTGTAAAAAGTGCTTGAAGGTGACCTAAGGTCACCTTTTATAATACAATCACCAGAGTCAGGATGATATCGTAACTCAGACTGACAATCAGAAACCCGTTGATTAGTACCGCAGTCGCCTGATATTTTGCTTATCATTTACACAGATAACTGACAGAATATCGCTCCGACCGCATACTGCCAATAACAAAGGAGAATACACATGAAAGGTATTATTTTAGCAGGCGGTTCCGGCACACGCCTTTATCCGCTTACAATGGTAACATCCAAACAGCTTCTGCCAATCTATGATAAACCAATGATCTACTATCCCATGTCTGTACTGATGAACGCAGGAATCCGAGATATCCTGATCATCTCTACTCCGCAGGATACTCCTCGTTTTGAGGAACTTCTTGGTGACGGACATCAGTTCGGTGTCCATCTCACCTATGCAGTACAGCCAAGTCCGGACGGACTTGCTCAGGCATTTATCATCGGCGAAGAATTTATCGGTGATGATACTGTTGCCATGGTTCTCGGCGATAATATCTTCGCAGGACATGGACTGAAGAAAAGACTGAAAGCTGCTGTAAAGAACGCAGAATCCGGCGAGGGTGCAACTGTTTTCGGATACTATGTAGATGATCCGGAGAGATTCGGTATTGTAGAATTTGACCATGAAGGCAAGGCTATCTCAATTGAAGAGAAACCGGAGCACCCGAAGAGCAACTACTGTGTCACAGGTTTATACTTCTATGACAATCGCGTCGTAGAGTATGCAAAAAATCTGAAACCAAGTGCCAGAGGCGAACTTGAGATCACAGATCTGAACCGCATCTATCTGGAAAAGGGCGAATTAAACGTAGAGCTTCTCGGACAGGGATTCACATGGCTGGATACAGGTACACACGAGAGCCTTGTGGAAGCCACCAACTTTGTAAAAACAATGGAAAGCCACCAGCACCGCAAAATCGGTTGCCTGGAAGAGATTGCATATCTCAATGGCTGGATTACAAAGGAAGATGTGCTGAAGGTTTATGAAATACTGAAGAAAAATCAGTATGGTCAGTACTTAAAAGACGTTCTGGACGGTAAATATCTGGATGTATTGCACTAACCGAAGCTTTTAGACCTGTACAACCGAATTCGCAGTCAAGTGAGTGATATATCAAATTTTCAAACAGTTATTTGATATATCACCCGCCATGCAGCAAGGCGGATAATTTTATCTGCCTGACTCTATAACAGAATCTTACAGATATTCATATTATATATTTTTTAAGGAGAATCACTATGAACATTATCGTAACCGGCGGTGCCGGATTTATCGGAAGCAACTTTATTTTTCACATGTTAAAAAAATACCCGGATTACCGCATCATCTGTCTGGACTGTCTGACCTATGCAGGAAACCTTTCCACTCTTGCACCTGTCATGGACAACCCAAATTTCCGTTTCGTAAAAGAAAGCATCACCGACCGCGAAGCAGTTTACAAACTTTTTGAGGAAGAACACCCTGATATGGTTGTAAACTTCGCTGCAGAGAGTCACGTTGACCGTTCCATCGAAAACCCGGAAGTTTTCCTTACCACAAATATTATCGGTACTGCTGTTCTCATGGATGCATGCCGCAAATACGGTATCAAACGTTATCATCAGGTATCTACTGATGAAGTTTACGGAGATCTTCCATTAGACAGACCTGACCTGTTCTTCACAGAGGAAACTCCGATCCACACAAGCAGCCCTTACAGCTCTTCCAAGGCTTCTGCAGACCTTCTGGTGCTGGCTTACCACAGAACCTACGGACTGCCTGTAACCATCAGCCGCTGCTCCAATAACTACGGACCATATCACTTCCCGGAAAAACTGATTCCGTTAATGATCGCCAATGCATTAAATGACAAACCACTTCCGGTATACGGAACAGGCGAAAACGTTCGTGACTGGCTCTATGTAGAAGATCATTGCCGCGCAATCGACCTGATCATCCACAAAGGACGTGTTGGAGAAGTTTACAACGTCGGCGGACACAATGAAATGACAAACATTGATATCGTTAAGATCATCTGCAAAGAACTTGGCAAACCAGAAAGCCTGATCACCTACGTAGCAGACCGTAAAGGTCATGACATGCGTTATGCAATCGACCCGACTAAGATTCACAACGAACTTGGCTGGTTACCGGAAACAAAATTCGCAGACGGTATCAAGAAAACAATCAAATGGTATCTGGATAACAAGGAATGGTGGGAAACTATCATCTCCGGTGAATACCAGAACTACTATGAAAAAATGTACGCAAACCGCGGGGAGGCATAATTTATGAGAATTTTTGTAACAGGTGTAGGCGGTCAGCTTGGACATGATGTTATGAACGAACTTGCGAAACGCGGCTATGAAGGTGTGGGAAGCGACATTGCTCCTTCCTACAGCGGAATCGCTGATGGCACTGCAGTTACCACAATGCCTTATGTTCAGATGGATATCACTGACAAAGCTTCTGTAGAAAAAGTCATTAAAGAAGCAAATGTTGATGCTGTGATCCACTGTGCTGCATGGACAGCTGTAGATGCTGCCGAAGATGAAGATAACCAGCCGAAGGTCCGTCTGGTAAATGTAACCGGAACTCAGAATATTGCTGATGTGTGCAAAGAGCTTGACATCAAGATGCTGTATCTGTCCACTGATTATGTATTCGATGGTCAGGGAACCACTCCATGGGAGCCTGACTGCAAGGACTATAAACCATTAAATGTCTATGGACAGACAAAGCTGGACGGTGAACTTGCCGTATCCGGCACAGTTGATAAGTTCTTTATCGTCCGTATTGCATGGGTATTCGGCAAAAACGGCAAGAACTTTATCAAAACCATGATCAACCTCGGAAAAACTCATGATACTCTCTCCGTAGTCAATGACCAGATCGGTACACCTACTTATACCTATGACCTGGCAAGACTTCTGGTAGATATGATTGAAACTGAAAAATACGGTTATTATCATGCAACCAATGAGGGCGGATATATCAGCTGGTATGATTTCACAAAAGAAATCTTCCGTCAGGCCGCTGCCATGGGACACCCGGAATATCTCCCGGAAAACATGACAGTCAACTCCGTCACAACTGCAGAGTATGGCGCTTCCAAAGCAGCCAGACCGTTTAACAGCCGCCTGGATAAGAGCAAACTGACAGCCAATGGTTTCACACCACTCCCCACCTGGCAGGATGCACTTGGACGGTATCTGAAAGAACTGGATTTCTAAATAAAAAAATCCGGCAGGACACCCAAATGACAGGTGTTTTGCCGGTTTTTTTATTCTTCTCTATGCAGTTTTCTTCTTCTGCGCTGTCTGCCATACGCAGCATCCCACGATCAGAAGTATTCCCACAACATCAGTCATCAGTGACGGATCGATCAGCATCAGTCCGCCTGCTGCCATTAAGACACGAACCGGTACAGACATTTTCACTGACAGGAAGCCTTCCAGTGAGGAGGACAATCCAAACACACCAATCAGTGAGGTGATAAAGATCTGAACAACCTTAAGCGGTGTGGTATCAATCAGCAGCATTGCCGGATTGAAGCAGAATACATAAGGTACGATAAATACTGCGATAGCCAGCTTGGAGGCTGTAAATGCAGTCTTCATCGGATTGGCCTTCGCTATGGCTGAACCTGCGTAGGCAGCCAGCGCTACCGGCGGTGTGATATCTGCAACAATACCAAAGTAAAATACAAAGAAATGAGCTGCCAGTGTAGGTACTCCCATACGTACCAGAATTGGAGCACAGGTTGCTGCCATGATACAGTAATTGGCAGTGGTAGGTACACCCATACCAAGTACGATACAGCACAGCATAGTCAGAAGCAGTGCAATGATCAGTTTTCCGTTTGCAACACTGATGATTCCGTTGATCAGGTCATTGGCAAGTCCTGTCATGGTGATGGAACCGGAAATGATTCCTGCAACACCGCAGGCTACTGCTACGGAGATAACACCTCTTCCTCCTGCTTCCAGCGCATCAATACATTTGGTAACACTGATTCTGTTTTCTTTGTCAAAAAGACTTACGATAACAGAAAGAACGATTGCATAGCTGGCAGCCTTCTGCATGGTCATATAGTTTCCGGACACCCAGATTACCAGCATGACCAGAGGTAATAACAGATAGATTTTACGGATCAGAAGCTTAAATACCGGAAGTTTTTCCTTCGGAATTCCGGAAAGTCCTAATTTCTTTGCTTCCAGATGTACAGAAATAAAGATTCCTGTAAAATACAACAATGCCGGCAGAATCGCCCTGACAATAATGTTGGAGTACGGTACACCCACAAAATCTGCCATAAGGAATGCGGCAGCTCCCATGATCGGAGGCATGATCTGTCCACCTGTGGAAGAAGCAGCTTCTACTGCTCCGGCAAATTCCGGTTTGTAGCCTGTGTCCTTCATCATCGGGATTGTAACAGAACCGGTTGTTACTGTGTTACCTACAGAGGAACCGGATACCATTCCACAGAGTGCAGAACTGATAACCGCTACCTTTGCCGGTCCACCTGCATATTTTCCTGCAATGCAGTTAGCCAGCTGAATAAAGAAGTTGGAGATTCCTGTTCTCTCCAGAAACGCACCGAAAATAATAAATACCACAATATATTTAGAGCATACATTTACAGGTGTGGAGAAAATACCCTCTTTTGTGTAGAAAAGATTCCGCACCAGGAATTTCACTCTTCCCAAAAATGCCGGATTGGTAAGCCCTACAGCCAGTGCATAGATCAGGAAAAAACCTGCCACAAACAGGATCGGCAGGCCCACGCATCGTCTGGTAAGCTCGATCAGTGCAGCAATACCGATAATACCGATCACAATCTGATAAGGGGCAAATCTGGTACCCTGATTGATGATCTGATTTGCAGAAAAAGTAAAATACAGAAAAGCTCCTGTGCCTGCGATCATAAAAATAATGTCGCCAATTGGCATGTAGTTTTCTCTGATATCTCCTTTTTTCGCCGGATAGGTAAGAAATCCGATAAGAATGATCAGCCCCAGAAAAGAAGTCAGTCGGATTTCCTCCAGGAAGGTGGCAAATAAGGTAACATAGATACACCACAGAGAAAAGGCAACCAGCAGGCCACGTACAGCCAGCTTATATTTACCGGTCCACACACGAACATTGGATTCGCGGTCATATTTCTTCATTACTGCATCTACATCTGCTGTGCTCATGTTCTCAGAACCAGCCTGCCCTTCCGGGGATGTGTTTACTTTTTTTATCTTATTATCTTTCATCCTGACTATTCCCCTTTCGTATCCACTGTAATTCCATGCTCTGCATAATAACGTGCCGCACCCTTATGGAAAGGAATGGTCATACCGGAAGTAGCGTTTTCCAGAGAAAGCTCCGCTCCTTTTGCATTCTCAGCAGAAATCTCGTCTGCATGGTCAAAAATTGCCGCAGTCATATCATAAACTGTATCCTCATCCAGAGATTCGGACACTACGATCGTCGCCTTGACTGTGATGGTTTCTACAGGCTCATCCTGTCCCGGATAGGTTCCTGCCGGAATCTGGTAAGATGTATAATATGGACAGTCACTCAGGATCGAATCCCTGATCGCGCCATCAATATTGATCATATAGACACCATTGGTAGTTGCAAGCTCTGTGATAGCTGTTGTAGGTGCACCTGCAACAATAAACGCAGCATCAATTTTTCCATCTTTCAAAGATTCCTTGCTGTCCTCAAAAGACAGATACTGGGGATGGATGTCATCCAGGGTAATGCCGCCTGCATTTAAAACATCCAGAGCATTGAAATATACACCGGAGTTTGCCGCACCGATAGATACGCTCTTGCCCTTCAGATCTTCCACTGTCTTAATGTCAGGATCCATGGTAAACAGCTGGACAGTCTCTGCATACAGGCCGCCCAGAGTCCTGAAATCATGGGTTGCGCCGTCCTGTTCAAATGCTCTTACACCGTCCCATGCATAGGCCATTACATCTGACTGGACAAATCCAAGCTGGAAATCTCCGTCCTGTACTGACTGCAGGTTCGCTTTGGAACCACCTGTAGAAACCGCTGTAACCTTTACATTTGTATTATTGGTAATATACTGGGCCAGTACACCACCGTAGGAATAATACGTTCCCGCCGTACCGCCGGTACCGAACGTCAGACGTTCTTTACTTTGTCCGCAGCCGCTCAGAAGGCTGACTGCAAGTGCAAGAGTCAAAACAAGGCCAACAATCCTGCCAGCTTTTCTCCTGCCTCTGAAAAGCTCTTTGTTTCTCATAAATCCATCTCCTTCAGGTACATAATATTTTGAATTATAACATATTTTTTCAAAAAATGATAATCTTTATTGAATAATCTTACAAAAAACGTTACAATAAAGGAAAAACATGGATAACAAAATAAATAACAACCCAATGGAGGTATCTATTATGTCCGAAAGAAAATACCCTGTCATCACAATCAGCCGGGAGTTTGGTGCCGGGGGACACAGTATTGCAAGAGTAGTTTCAGAAAGGCTTGGTATCCCATATTACGATCGGGATTTTGCAAAACAGGCTGCTGCCAGAAGCGGATATTCCCAGGAGGATATTGATCGTGAGGGTGAAAATCTGAGCCGCAGTGCCAGACTTCTTGACAACATTCTGAATAACTCTGCAGGCTATTTCAGTTCCCATGATGCCATTTATCAGGCTCAGAAAGAGCTGATCCTCCAGTTCGCAGCAGAACAGGACTGTATTATTATCGGCCGCTGTTCCAATCTTATCCTGCGAAATGCCGGTATTCCCAGTCTGGATATTTTCCTTCATGCAGATGTGAATCTCCGCACAGAACATATTCAGAAATTAGGCCTAAACGGAAAGGAAGATCCCAGGAAATATCTCACCAAAATGGACAACCTGCGTGAAACCTATTTCAAAACCTATACAAAACATGAGCTTGGCACTTATCACGATTATGACCTGTGTCTGGATACCGGAAGCCTTGGATACGATAACTGTATTGAGATTATCACTTCACTTGCAAAACAGCAGGGGTTGAATCTGAAGCATCAGTAGAAGGACCGCTGCAAGCTGTAAAACAGCAACAAGGCTGTGGCAATCAGAAAATCTGTGCCACAGCCTCTTTACTTCAGTCCTTTTAATAGTTGTTTCTAAATTTCTTTTATTTTACAAACTCATCCAGAGAACTGATCTGGATTCCTTCTTTTACAAAAGCCTCTCTGATTTTTTCCACAAACGCCAGAGCCTTGGCTCCGTCTCCATGAACGCAGACAGAATCTGCCTGAATATCAATATCTTTTCCTGTAATTGCAGTAATCTTTTTCTCTTTGACCATACGGATCACCCTGACAATAGCCTCATTTTCATCAGTGATCACAGCACCTTCCTTACGTCTGTTTACCAGAGTACCATCTTCTTCATAGGCGCGGTCTGCAAAAACCTCCATAGCTGTACGCAGGCCCATATCCTGAGCAGCCTTTGCCAGCTGTCCGCCGGAAAGAGCAAGTACGATCAGACTGCTGTCAAATTCCTTGATTGCCTCACAGATTGCAGTAGAAAGGGCATAGTCCTCTGCAGCCATATTATATAAGGCTCCATGAGGCTTTACATGCTGCATTTTTACACCGGTTACTCTGCAGAATGCATCCAGTGCACCCAGCTGATAAAGCACATATGCTTTTGCCTCTGCAGGGGAAACACTCAGATTTCTTCTTCCGAAGCCCATCAGATCAGGAAAACCCGGATGTGCTCCTATACGAATTCCCGCTTCCTTTGCCATTGCCAGCGTATTTCCCATAACTACCGGATCTGAAGCATGATAACCGCAGGCTACATTTGCAGAGGAGATTAGCGGAATGACCTTATCATCATTACCGATTTTATAGTTTCCAAAGCTCTCTCCCAGGTCACTGTTTAAATCTACTGTATACATTTACCTTACCTCTTTTCTATTTATTTCCCAGAGCGTGTTTGAAAAATCACTCCCTCAATCCGTATACAGAATCCTTACCTACAATCTTATCCCTTAATTTTCAGTACATTCTCAATAAATCCCGTATCTGCCTTTCCGTCGCAGAATACCTGATTCTTCATAATCTGATACTGGAAATCAAGGTTTGTCTCCACACCCATGACCACCATCTCATCCAGCGCAGAGCGCATTTTCTGCAGGGCAGCCTCTCTGTCAGGTGCATGAACGATTACCTTCGCAATCATGGAATCATACTCTGACGGAATCTTGTAGCCTGTATAAAGGGCAGTATCCACCCGGACTCCGTTGCCTGCCGGAAGATGCATATGCTGTACTACTCCGGGACTTGGCATGAAATTTTTCTCAGGAATCTCTGCGTTGATACGGCATTCAATAGCATGTCCTTTAATCCGGATATCTTCCTGTTTAAAGCTTAACTCCTCTCCCATAGCCACACGAATCTGCTCAATGATCAGATCTGTGCCTGTAACCATCTCTGTTACTCCATGCTCCACCTGGATTCTGGTATTCATTTCCATGAAATAGAAGTTGCCTTTGGGGTCTACGATAAATTCAATAGTTCCTGCATTGGTATAACCTACTGTTTTCGCAGCAAGAACTGCATATTCATTCATTTTCCTGCGGGTTTCTTCATCAATAGCAGGGGACGGGGATTCCTCGATCAGCTTCTGATGATTTCTCTGTACCGAACAGTCACGTTCTCCCAGTGCCACCACATTTCCATGACTGTCTGCCATGATCTGAATCTCCACATGGCGGGGATTTTCTACAAAACGTTCAATGTACATAGTATCATCCCCAAAAGCATTGGCTGATTCTCTCTGTGCCATATTAAACTGAAATTCAAATTCATCCTCATTTGCAGCCACACGCATTCCCTTGCCACCACCGCCTGAGGAAGCCTTGATCATAACCGGATATCCAATCTCTTCAGCCAGTTTTTTACCTGTTTCTGCATCGTATACAGGTTCCTTTGTTCCCGGTACAACCGGTACCCCGGCATCCATCATGGTTTTACGGGCATGGGATTTATTTCCCATCTTATCGATCACATCCGCATCCGGTCCGATAAAGGTAATTCCGTTTTCTTTGCATTTGCGGACAAACTCACTGTTTTCTGAAAGAAAGCCAAAACCGGGATGGATAGCATCTGCTCCCATATTTTCTGCTGCAGCAATGATCCGGTCCATGTTCAGGTAGCTGTTTCTGGCAGGACCTTCTCCGATACAGATACGCTGGTCTGCCAGCTGTACATGAAGGCTCTTAGCATCTTCTTTTGAATAAACAGCTACACTTCGGATCCCCAGATTCCTGCAGGCACGTATGATCCGAACTGCAATCTCCCCACGGTTGGCGATCAAAATTTTATTAAACAATATGAAAGCCTCCTTATCCTACAGTCTCTTAACACGGAACAGAGGCTGTCCATATTCTACTTTCTGTTCATTACTTACCAGAACTGCTTCAATCTCACAGTCATAGTCACTCTGGATCTCATTCATAAGCTTCATAGCTTCCAGAATACACACTGTCTGTCCTGCTTTTACCTGATCTCCCACCTTTACAAAAGCAGGTACATCCGGAGCAGCTGCAGAATAGAAGGTTCCTACGATAGGAGAAGTGATAAACAGACTTTCCTCCTCTTCTTCCTCTGCTTTTTCCACAATTGTATTCACAGGTGCAGATGCAGCCACAGGAACTCCCGTTGCAACTACAGGAGGATGATCCAGCTTGCTCATTGTAATCTTTACATCCTTGTCCTTATATGTGAATTCATTAAGGGATGAATCCTCAATAATCTTTACCAGTCCTTCAATCTTCTCTAAATCCATCAAACATTATCCTTTCTGTCTATTTTATATTATTTTTTACGGTTATTCTTCAAACAGCTTGCGCAGTCTCTTTGCCACCAGACGGCAATCCAGAACCTCTTTACATGGCTGATGAATGATCTTTCTCAGTCCGTCAAGTTCTTTCATTTCCTCAACATAAAGAGCCTGAGCCTCCTGTACGGTAATTGCCTTGAAATGTATCTTATCATCTGTTTTTCTCTGTACCAGCTTGGGAATATCCACAGATGCCACTGTGGCAATTTTCCCATAACCGCCCGTTGTCTGACGGTCAGCCAGCAGAATGATAGGTTTACCATGGGAAGGTACCTGTATAGCCCCAAATGCGATTCCGTCGGAAATAATATCCGAAGTCTCCTTAGGAGCAATAAACGGTCCCTCCAGCCTGCAGCCCATACGGTCAAATTCATTTGTCACTGTATACTCACTGCCCAGGAAAGTCTGGATGCCCTGTTTGCTGAACATACCATCCTGCGGTCCCATTACTACCCGCAGTGTTGCTTCTGTCTGATCAAACTCATCCATATCAAGCTTTCGGGAAAGGAAAAACGGCAGATAACGTCTCTTAATACGAAATCCGATATAATCGTCCGCTTCCAGTTTTCTTCCCTTAAATCCGCCCAGACCACTCTTTAAATTGGTGCATCGGCTTCCCATCACTACCGGAATATCCAGATAACTGGAAAAAGCAATATAACCTCTGCTTCCCGTTCTGGCGCTTCCAAATTTCAGTACATCTCCCTTATTCATATACAGGGCTGTATACATGGGAGCCGGCTCTCCATTAATGGTTGGCTGGAAATCTCCGCCTGTGATTGCAATGATAGTAGCTGATGTAAATTCAAGGGTTGGGCCTATCAGCGTTATCTCCAATACTGCCTCATTCTCCGGATTATCCAGAAGAAGATTGGCTATTTTGAATGAACGGACATCCATGACTCCTGCCACACTGAATCCCTGACTCTGATATCCATAACGCCCCAGATCCTGAACCGTTGTCATCATTCCGCCTTTTAATATACGAATTCCCATTTTATGCCTCCTCATGAACGGTGCACTGGTATTCGCCACGTTCTACTAATTCTCTGATCCGTTTGTACTCATCTTCATCGATCGGTACAAAACGGATATAATCTCCTGCCTCTACCAGAATCGGGATTTCACGGTCCGGATCATAGGTTTTTACAGGTGTCATTCCCATCAGCTGCCATCCTCCCGGAGAATCCAGAGGATAAATCCCTGTCTGGGAACCACCGATTCCCACACTTCCTGCATTGATCTTGATTCTGGGATTTGCAAGACGGGGTGTATGGATCCTTTCATCCAGCCCGCCCAGATAACAAAAGCCCGGAAGAAAACCAAGCATATAGATCAGGTAATCTCTGGAAGAATGAATCTTTATTACTTCCTCTACGGAAAGTCCGGCATGTTCTGCAATATTCTCAATATCCGGGCCATATTCTCCTCCATAGCATACAGGGATCTCATAAACTTTTCTGCATCCTTCACCTGCTGTAACTTCCATCTTTAACAGAATTTCCAGTCTTTTTTTCAGGTCATCGTAGGAAATCACACGCGGGTCATAATTAACCAGCAAAGAACAGAACGCAGGGATCATATCTACAACTCCCTCTATATGCTGTTCTTTCATAAGCTGTACAGTGGCAGTGATCTTCCGGTTGATCTCCGGACTGATCTCTTTGCCAAATTCAACCAGAACAGAAGAATCACCTTCTGTTAAAATTCTAATGTCCGGCATAATCTGCTCCTCTTTTCTTAATCTTTTCGCCATGTCTTTTTATCTGCTTCTTTCTGCATCACATGGCTGTTAATGAACCAAAAAGGTGTAACCTGGACGATCACACCTTTTTGACATACTCTCCAGTCTGAAAACCGGATACATTTTCCTCAATTATAACAATGTACCGATCTTAGATACAAATGTAGTCACACCGAGGTATGCTGTAAGAATTACCACGATCACTCCAAGAATGGTAAGTACTACCGGATGATGATAATTCTCTCCCATAATAGATTTCTTATGTGCAGCGATCAGACAGATTGCCAGGGTGATCGGAAGGATCAGACCATTCACAGCACCTGCAAGTACAAGAAGTACTGCCGGATTTCCAAGGATAAACATAATAGCTGTAGAAATAATGATAAATCCGATGATCACTTTATTTTCATTTTCCTCGATAGACTTGCTGAAAGTCTTCAGGAAGGAAACTGAAGTATAAGCTGCACCGATAATGGATGTGATTGCTGCGCACAGAAGAACCAGACCTGCAAAACGGTATCCGATTTCACCAGCCCCCTGCTTGAAAGCGTCTGCTGCAGGATTTGCAGCATCCAGTGTTACGCCCTTGACAACAACGCCCAGAACAGCCAGAAACAGGAAAATACGAACAATCGTAGCAATGATCATACCCATAACAGAACTCTTGTTGATCTCTTTCAGGTTCTTCTCGCCTGTAATTCCTGCATCAATCAGACGATGTGCGCCGGAGAAAGTGATATATCCTCCAACAGTACCTCCCAAAAGTGTAAGGATTGCAGGAATCAGATTTGTGGCACCGGCTTCCGGTACAAATGTATTCTTCAATGCACTTCCTACCGGTGGTTTTACCACAATGATCACAACAAAGATTACGATAATCATAATGGCACCCAGTACCTTGGTAATAGTATCCATGGCACTTTTGGCATTTTTCAGCACAAATACCAGGATTGCCAAAAGACCTGCCAGTATGTAACCAACTTTGGTAGGTATTCCAAGCAATGTGTTAAAACCAAGTGCTCCGCCACCTACGTTTCCGATATTAAATACCAGACCACCGAATACGATCAGTATCGATACCAGATATCCCAGTCCCGGAAGTACCTTATTGGAAACATCCTGACCACGAAGTCCGGTCACACAAAGCACACGCCAGATATTCAGCTGTGCAATGGCTGCAAGGATTACGGAAACCAGGATAACAAATCCAAAACTTTCCTGATACTGTCCGGTAAAGGTTGCTGTCTGTGTCAGGAATCCTGGTCCGATTGCTGATGTGGCCATCAGAAACGCTGCGCCAAGTAAGGCTCCGCCACTCTTTTTCTTTTCGCTCATTTTTATTGCCTCCTTTTCATGTTATTATCGCACATTATACTAAAAAATGAATATTTACACAAGCAAAAATTATTTTTATAACTTTTGATGTCGAATTTTTGTTACTGTTCACTGGTAATATCCCGCGAGGTGTTTTTGTGAGCGAAGGTCACAGAAAACCCGAGACATACTGCGCGAATTTATGCGATTAGCATAAATTCTGTGCATCGCGAAGCGTGTTGCTGAGAACGGAGTGAACAGTAACGAATTTTTATAATCTGTATTTTGTAATAAAAAACAGCAAAGGAGTACCCGGATTCCCATCCGATACAGCTCCTTTGCTGTTTTTTCAGTTAAAATGTAAATTTATCCGCAAAATATGCATCCAGTTCATCAATCTTCACACGAACCTGCTCCATAGTATCACGGTCGCGGATTGTAACTGCTCCGTCGTTTTCGGACTCAAAGTCATAAGTTACACAGAACGGAGTACCGATCTCATCCTGTCTTCTGTAACGTTTACCAATGTTTCCACGATCATCATATTCACAGTTATATTTCTTGCTTAACTGCTGATAGATCTTCTCTGCACCCTCATTAAGCTTCTTGGAAAGAGGAAGCACACCGATTTTAACAGGTGCAAGTGCCGGATGGAAATGAAGAACTGTACGAACATCATTCTTCTCTGCATCCAGAACTTCTTCGTCATATGCGCTGCACAGGAATGCAAGTACCACACGGTCAGCTCCAAGTGACGGCTCGATTACATATGGAATGTATTTCTGTTTCTTCTCATCGTCAAAGTATGTCAGATCCTGTCCTGATACGTTCTGATGCTGTGTCAGGTCATAGTCTGTTCTGTCAGCGATTCCCCAAAGCTCGCCCCATCCGAATGGGAACAGGAACTCTACGTCAGTAGTAGCTTTGCTGTAGAAGCTTAACTCTTCTGCATCATGGTCACGATAACGAACTTCTTCATCCTTCAATCCAAGAGAATGTAACCAGTTCAGGCAGAAGTTCTTCCAGTATGCAAACCACTCAAGGTCTGTATCCGGCTCACAAAAGAATTCAAGTTCCATCTGCTCGAACTCACGTGTACGGAATGTGAAGTTACCCGGTGTGATCTCGTTACGGAAAGATTTACCAATCTGACCGATACCAAACGGAATCTTCTTACGGGATGTTCTCTGAACATTCTTAAAGTTTACGAAAATACCCTGAGCTGTCTCAGGTCTTAAATATACAGTATTCTTGGCATCCTCTGTAACACCCTGGAATGTTTTGAACATCAGGTTGAACTGACGGATATCTGTAAAGTTATGTTTGCCGCATGTAGGGCATGGTACATTGTGATCTTTAATGAAGTTCATCATTTCTTCCTGAGACCATCCATCTACAGAGCTCTCCAGTTCAATTCCGTTCTCCTGGCTGAAATCCTCAATGATCTTGTCTGCGCGGAAACGCTCATGACATTCCTTACAGTCCATCAGCGGATCAGAGAAGCTTCCCAGATGTCCGGATGCTACCCATGTCTGCGGATTCATCAGAATCGCACAGTCAACACCTACGTTGTATGGGGATTCCTGAATAAATTTCTGCCACCATGCACGTTTTACATTATTCTTTAATTCCACACCAAGATTACCATAATCCCATGTGTTTGCAAGACCACCATAGATTTCGGAACCCGGGTAAACAAATCCTCTTGCCTTTGCCAGCGCAATGATTTTGTCCATTGTTTTTTCCATGACTATTCTCCTCGTTCTTTTTATAAAATGCGTGTAACTGTTCATATCCGTCAGGCAATTTGGTTCACAATCCATTCCGCTATTTGATTAACGTAATAAACAGCTACAATTAACGTTATTATAACTGTATCTGATTTCTTTTTCAAGGTATCTCAGCTCATTATTTCCAGAATTTCCAGACTTTTGAACCGTTTTTCAGTGTTCGCAGCAATATAGGTATGGATATGACGTTCCAGTTCATGGAGTACTTCTTCTGTAACAGTAAATGTATAAAGCTTCCCAAGAGAAGCAGTTACTATGTACTGCATGGCATATAATGCAGGTGCTGAGATTCTCTTTGCATCATTTACATGTCCCAGACAGGCTTTATCCAGAATACCATGATTCTGCTGAGAAAAGAAAAGCTCTTCTCCCTCCACAGGCTGTCTTTCGCAGCACACACAATGAAACAGTGAAGGACACAATCCCTGTGCAGCCATCATACGAAGTTCAAAAATACACCTCACCAGCCTGTCATCAATATTCGGGTTCAGAAGTGCCTTCACTGTCACATACAGAAGGTTCATAGATTCTTTCTCGTCAATCCCCTCCTGTCCGAAATAATCTGCCAGTTCCAGAAAATAATATCCATAGTAGATTCCAGGCTGTTCGCCTGCCAGTTCCACAAAATGATGACTGATGGATACCTGATTCAGATTATAACTGGAACGCCCCTCATAAAGGGCAAAGGTTCCAAACACAAAAGGATTGGCAGCCGCCAGAAACTGGCTGTTTGGGCGGCGGGCTCCTTTTGCAAACGCGGAAATCTTGCCTCTTTCTCTGGTGAGAAGGACGATCCGCTTGTCATATTCTCCCACAGGCATGGCAGAGAGCACTACTCCCTGCACAGTTATCAAATCACTCATTCTCTCTGTTTCCTGACTGTCTTTTTATTTAGATTTCCTTCTTATCGTAACCAAAGTTCTTGATAAGGAAATCACTGTCTCTCCAGTCTTTCTTTACTTTTACCCAAAGCTTCAGATTCACTTTTGATTCCAGCATACGCTCAATCTCATATCTTGCATTACTTCCGATTTTCTTTAACATCGCACCCTGTTTGCCGATGATAATTCCTTTGTGAGACTCTCTTTCACAGATAATTGTCGCATCAATATCCACGATTGGATTTTTTCCCGGACGCGTTTTCATCCGGTCAATGGCAACTGCGATTCCATGAGGAATTTCCGCATCCAGTGCATGAAGTGCTTTCTCGCGGATGATCTCAGCCACGATCTGACGCTGAGGCTGATCAGTAACTGTATCCTCGTCATAAAACATAGGACCGTAAGGCAGATATTTCAGGATACAACCGATAATATCCTGTGTATTCTGTCCACGCAGTGCGGAGCATGGGATAATCTCTGCGAAATCGCATACTTTTCGGTAAGTGTCAATGGCAGGAAGGATTTCTTCCTTTGATACAGTATCAATTTTGTTGATGATCAGGATTACCGGCACTCCGATTCCCTGAAGCTGTTCTGCAATATGACGCTCTCCTGCCCCGATAAAGGTACTTGGCTCTACCAGCCACATAATGGCATCTACCTCTTTTAAAGTTCGCTCTGCCACCTGAACCATATATTCTCCCAGCTTATTCTTTGCCTTGTGGATACCGGGAGTATCGAGAAATACGATCTGACCTTCGTCACAGGTATAAACGGTCTGGATACGGTTTCTGGTTGTCTGTGGTTTCTTGGATGTGATAGCGATCTTCTGTCCGATGAGATGATTCATCAGAGTAGATTTACCTACGTTTGGACGTCCGATAATCGCTACAAATCCGGATTTAAAATTTTCGTTCATTCTGTTCTTTCCTTTTTTAACAATTGATCAGCGGTTTCACTTCCATCAGTACATCAGAAGCCTCAGCCACCTTGCTCTCGCTTCCCACTACACAGATCTGATCTGCTGCCAGAACTGCCTCTATGATCTCGGCCAGTGCATGAATATCCTCTGCAGACGCATTCAGAATCTGATCACGTTCTTTCTGGAGCATCTCCTCTGTCACACCGCAGAAATATGCTGTCTTGGAAACAGAACCTTTCATCTGAGGTGTCCTGGGAACATCCTTTCCGCTGATGGTACCAATGATATATTTTGTCATCTCGCGCTCATCTGCCTGAAAATTGCGGATATAATCCGGAATCCCCTTATATACATCCAGTGTACGTTTCAGATGAGGATCGCGATAAGATACCAGATAGCTCTCACCATTCCTCTTAAATCCGCTCATACATCCATATGCACCGCCCTTTACGCGCAGATTCATCCACAGATAATCATAACTTAAGATAACCTTCAGAATTTCCAGTGCACCTGTATATTCCAGGCCTTTTTTCTTAAAGTTACCGGTCTGAGCCACATACTGGACCTGTCCGGAAGTCTTAAATCCCTCATTCTTCTTTGTGCAGGTCAGCTTCTCTTCCGATTTCTCCACCGGCTCTGTGCCAAGTCCTGCCTTTACAGCTCCCGCCAGTTTCTGAACTGTCTCCAGGGACTCTCTCTCACCTGTATAACTGATCATAAAGTTCTCCGGACGGAGAATTTTTTTCATCAGTTTGCAAAGCTCTTCTACAGTTTCCTCTTTTCGCTGTTCAAAATCTTTTTCCAGTTTTTCGATAAACTGATAATATCCGATTCCCGCCATCTCATCCTGGAATGCAGCCATCGGAGAAGAATATGCCGCTGCTCTGAGTACAGCAGTGGAATGTCCGGCACCTGTCAGGTTTACCTGTGCCCTGGACTTCACAGATGCAACAATCTCATAGAGACGCTTGGTATCTTCCAGTTTCGAGCTGTTCAGGATCTCCCCAATCATTTTGAAAAGGAAATCCATTTTTGTATAGAGTGCCTTACCTCTTACAGAGAACATAGCCTGAAACTCTTCTGTAGAATCAGCTCTGTCAAAAACCTCTACCCCACAGTTGATACCGCCTGTATTGGCATTGATCTCATTAAACAGTTCTCCGTATGTGTAATGCTCTGTATCCACATATCCAAGTACGGATTTCAAAAGTCCCAGATAAGGAATCTGCTCAGGTGCGATACTGTCAGTCTTAAACATCAGATCTACATAACCGATGCCATTTGTGCATACATCATGGTAAAGGAACAGACTGTTGTCTACAGTTAATTCTTCATTTACGATCTTTGCAGCTTCCTTCTTAATATCGCTTCTCTTTAACATCGGAATGCACTCCAGTGCTTTTGGATCTTCGCCGGCTTCCTGATATGCTTCCAGTGCTTTCGTCTTCTCAACCATTGCATCCAGCTGTTCTTCAGAAAGACTGCTTCTGTATGCTTCCAGCTTCTCCTCCAGTTCTTTTTCACGCTGGGCTGCCAGACCTTTCTTCGGTATAAGAGTCATGATGCATCCATGGGGATTTTCAAGAAGATATTTACGGATCAGTTCTTCAAAATATCCTTCGTTTACTGCCTTTTTCAGGTTTTCAAAAACTGTAAGCTGCTGTACCTGTGCAAAGGGATTTCCTTTTTCATACAGCCAGTCTCCCAGAATATCCAGACTGTACATCAGTCCTTTTGGATAAGAGGAAAAATCAGCTTCACGATAACGGAATTCAAAGTAATTGATTCCAGCCTCTACAGCTTTCTTATCAATTCCATTCTTAACAATATCTCCCAGTACCTGTCTGATCACAGATACGAATTCTTCTTTTCTGTCCGGATTGGAACCTTTTGCAATTACTGTAAAATATGGCTGGAGAATACCATCATCATAAGATCCATAGACATCCTTGCCTGCTTTTACATCCAGAAGTGCCTGCTTTAACGGTGCTCCCGGTGCGCTTAACAGTGCGTAATCCAATACCTCAAATGCCATCGCCATCTGACTGTCCGCAGCATTTCCAACAACCATGTTATAAGAAAGATAGGTATTGTCCTCTTCTCCCTCATTCTCAGCAACCGGATACTCAAGAGTCACATCCCGGCATGCTCCGAATTCTTTCTGTTCCTGAATAACAGAATCCACATCCAGATAATCAAAATGCGACAGATAATGCTCATCCAGGAATGCCAGTTTCTCTTCCATATCCATATTTCCATACAGATAAATATAGCTGTTGGATGGATGGTAATAAGTTCTGTGGAAATTCAGGAAATTCTCATAGGTAAGATCCGGAATATTTTTCGGATCACCGCCTGATTCACATCCATAAGTGGTATCAGGGAAAAGGTGATTCATAATCTCCCGTTCCAGAACTTCATCCGGTGAGGAGAAAGCACCTTTCATCTCATTATATACAACACCGTTATATTTCAGCGGTCCTTCCTTCTGTTCCAGATGATAGTTCCAGCCTTCCTGACGGAAAATCTCTTCTCTTTTATAGATATTCGGATAAAATACCGCATCCAGATAAACATGCATCAGATTCTGAAAATCCTTATCATTGCAGCTGGCTACAGGATAGCAGGTTTTATCCGGATAAGTCATGGCATTCAGGAACGTATTCAGAGAACCCTTTACCAGTTCTACGAAAGGATCCTTTAATGGAAATTCCCTTGAACCGCAGAGTACACTGTGCTCCAGGATATGTGCCACACCTGTGCTGTCCTTAGGCGGTGTGCGGAATGCAATATTAAATACTTTATTCTCATCATCATTCTCGATCAGCATAACTCTTGCACCTGTTTTCTTATGGCGCAGAAGCCAGCCTGTAGAATGGATATCTGTCAGATTTTCTTCTGTCACAACTTCATAAGCCGTCAAATTTTCTTTGTTCATGTATGCCTCCAGTAATTTTTTTTTGGCTTTTCTTTATAATCCGCCTTCTCCCGGGAAATGTGCCTCATAAACTTCTCTTGCTGCCCTTGTTATCATTTCCAGTTCTTCCTGCATGTTGATTTCCTCCGGAAATGCAATGGCAGTGGTATAAATATCGTTCTGAATCTTACTCTTTGCACTTTTCTCACTGATATGGACAATCCCGCACAAGATCGTGTTATAGGCCTTATCCTTCTCGCAGAGTTCCATATAGGTTTTGACCATATGGCAGCATTCTCTGTAAAGCAGTTCTCTGTGAAGCTCACTTTTCTCCTGCATTTCTCTGAATTTCAGCCTGGTAAGATTTTTCCCGATTTCTTTTCTGGCCCTCTTTAAACCAAACAGCTTTCCCGCTGTATCCTTGTTATATTCCATTGCCATCCAAAGTGCCAGATATCCATCAGCACGTGTACCGGAGCCTGCCTCTGAAGGTTCTCCGTAACGCAGTTCCCACAGTTCCTTACGGACAGCATTTGCCTCCTCATCTTCACCTGCCGCAATAGACTGGTCAAGAAACATCTTTCTTTTCATCGGATCATGCTCTCTGTAATAAAGAGCAATTGTTGGTGTGTCTGTCATATATTTGTCCTTTCCGGTTACTTTATCTGCAACTGTCTGCTGCCTTTACAGTTACCTTTCTCTTACAATCCAAAACTCTACTTTCATGGCTCTTCATAGGTAAGCTCTGTTTCTGCCAGAGACAGTGCCTCTTCAATAACCTGATCCATATCCATGTAGCGATACATGCCAAGTCTTCCGCCAAAGATCACATTCTTCTCTTCCAGTGCGCGACGTTCATATTTGTCAAACAGTTCACTGTTCTTCGGGTCATTGACCGGATAGTACGGCTCTTTGCCTTTCTCCCATGCTGCCGGATATTCTCTGGTGATCACAGTCTTTGGTTGTGTACCAAATTCAAAATGTTTATGCTCGATGATCCTTGTATACGGAACTTCATAATCTGTATAATTGACAACCGCATTGCCCTGATAATTTCCCATATCCAGCACTTCTGTCTCAAATTTCAGTGATCTGTATTCCAGTTCTCCGTAACAATAGTCATAAAATTCATCGATCATACCTGTAAAGAGTACTTTGTCTGCCTGTGCAGTCAGTTCTTCTCTGTTTGCAAAGAAATCTGTATTCAGACATACCTGTACACCCTCCAGAAGTTTCTTCACAATACGTGTATATCCACCTTTGGGGATTCCCTGATAAGGATCTTTGAAATAGTTATTATCATAAGTATAACGCAAAGGCAGTCTTTTTATGATAAATGCCGGCAGATCTTTACACTCCCTGCCCCACTGCTTCCTTGTATATCCCTCTACCAGTTTCTCATATACGTCCTGTCCAACCAGTGCAAGCGCCTGTTCCTCCAGGTTCTTCGGATGGGTAATGTGCATTCTTGCGATCTGTTCCTGTATCTTCGCCTTTGCCTCTGCAGGAGTACGTACTCCCCAGAGCTGATGGAAGGTATTCATATTAAACGGCAGATTATATAACTCATCCTTATAGACTGCGATCGGTGAATTTACAAAATGATTAAATTCTGCAAACTGATTGATATAATCCCACACCTGTTTTCTGGAAGTATGGAAAATATGTGCACCATATCTGTGTACCTGGATCCCCTCTACTTCTTCTGTGTAAATATTACCGCCGATATGACCTCTCTTATCGATCACAAGGCATGTTTTCCCCCGTCTTGTAGCCTCATGTGCAAATACTGCACCAAAAAGGCCGGCTCCTACTATCAGATAATCATATTTCTTCATGTGCGACACCTTCTTCTTGTAATAATCAAGCGGATAAAATCATCCGCTTCGCTACGCAACTCTACACCGAATAACTGCTCCGCAGTTTATCAGGTTAAAAAAGCAGTAACGCTTTTTTGCGCTACTGCCATTATAACAAATTCATCCGAAAATGGATAGTCTTTCTATTCTATTATTTTCCTGCCACTTTATCAAACACATCTGTGATTTCTTTGGATGGTGCTTTTGTAGCCAGACTGAAGATAATAATCATCGCAAGGCTGACAGCAAAACCTACAGCCAGAGAATAAAGTCCTGTATAAGAACCAAGAGTCTGTCCTGCCGCAAGCGGTATATAGTCCCAGACGATAACTGTCAGACCACCGGAAACAATACCTGCAACTGCACCTGCAAGGTTTGTTCTTCTCCAGAACAGTGACATTACCACAGTCGGACCAAACGCTGCACCAAGACCGGCCCATGCATTGGATACCAGTCCCATGATACTGCTGTTCGGATTCCACGCGATCACAAATGCCAGAACAGACACCACGATAACCGTAAATCTTGCAACTGCAAGGATTTCCTTTGAGTCTGCATCCTTCTTAATGAACTGATGATATAAATCCTCAGATGCTGCGGACGCTGTTACCAGAAGCTGTGAATCAGCTGTGGACATAATTGCCGCAAGAATACCGCAGAGGAAGATTCCTCCGATAAACGGAAGTCCCAGATGACTGGAAAACAGTTTATTGATCATCTCGATAAATACACTCTCTGAGGAAGATGCACCATTTTCACCAAGTACAGTCGGAAGCAGATATGCACGACCTATAATACCGATAAAGCACGCTGCTGTCAGAGAAAGGATATCCCACACGATTGCGATCGCACTGGATTTTTTTAATTCTTTCTCACTCTTTACAGCCATGAAGCGGGTAAGGATATGAGGCATACCGCAGTATCCAAGTCCCCATGCAAGCTGGGAAAAGATTTCAACAAATGTATATGGGCGCTCTCCGTTCTCAAAAGGATTCAGGAAAGCTGCTGCTCCACCCGGTGCTCCGCTCTGTGTCAGAAGATCACTCAGACTTCCGCTCAGTGTCAGATATGCAACCAGCGGAACGATCAGAAGACCGATCAGCATCAGTGTTCCCTGTACAAAGTCAGTTACGCATACAGCCATAAATCCCCCCATAAATGTATAACAGAGGATGACTGCTGCACCAATTGCCAGAGCTATATGATAATCAATTCCAAATACTGTGTTAAAAAGTTTACCGCCTGCTGCCAGTGCAGAAGCTGTATAAACCAGGAAAAAGATTACGATCACGATGGATGAAAGCAATAACAGGATTCTCTTCTTATCCTGAAATCTGTTCTCAAGAAATGCCGGGATTGTAAGGGAATTGTTTGCTGCGATCGTATATTTACGAAGTCTGTGTGAAATACACACCCAGTTTAATACAGTTCCGATGAACAGACCTACAGCAATCCAGATCTGTCCTGTTCCCAGTGAATAAATCGCTCCCGGAAGTCCCATTAAGAGCCATCCGCTCATATCTGATGCCTGTGCTGAAAGAGCAGCTACCCATGCATTCAGTCCACGTCCGCCCAGAAAATAATCTTCCGAGCTGCTTGTTTTTTTCATATAAACCACACCAATGACTATCATAAGTAACAGATAGGCAACAAATGCGGACAATATGACCATTGTTGTACCACTCAAATTTACTCCTCCTTTTTTCTTCTTTTTTTCATACACTCTGGATTTGTCAAAGTATGTTCTGTTTCCTTCACATATTTATCCAAAAACAGAATACAGTCATTTTATATACTGCAAAAAGTAACCGGGTACCACTTCTGTACCCGGCTACTTTACCACATTACCTTAGCATCACGCAAGTGTATTTCTTGTTTTTCGACATTTTTCCGCCATTTTATGGAATTATTACTGTTACCGTCCGGCAAAGACCTTCACAGTAACTGTTTTATATTTTTACACCCAAACAGGTACTCTGTCAATCAGAAATTTATCTGTTTCTGTCTGCCAGCCTGTTTACATTCTCTTTTTGCAGTATGTTTTCTGCCTGCCAGAGCGTGTCTGAAAAATGCTTTACGCAAGATGTGCGTCACAATTTGTGGGAGATTTTGTTCGGATGAGGGCGTCGTAGTGGGCTACGACAACCGAATTCGGACAAAATATACCGCAAAGTGGGGCGTGCAGATTGCGGGAATGATTTTTCAGACACGCTCCAGGGCTTTATCTTTTTTCAGATAAACATTCTTAATATAGGAAATCAGTACCGCTTCCCCATGATCATTAAGTATCCGCAGCAGTCCCTCCAGATCTCTCTTTGTCTTCGGATGGATAAACCACAGCTTTTCCTTACCTTTCAGATAATAGTCCAGCGGCTGATGCTGATCATACTTATCCCCCAGATAATTTCTGGAAGCACTGATCCTGTCCATCACCATTTCCGCAATATATTTACGGGGCATGGGCACACCATTGATGATATGCTCATCTCCCGGTGCATAATCTACCCAGTACTCAAAATGATGTTTGTTGCGCCCTTTATGATGAAGCCAGGATTTTGATATTCCTGTATCTTCTCTTTCTGCATTGTTGGGACTTCTGTCTCCCTGATAGTATTTACATCCAACCAGAAATTCCACAGGTGCATATTTGGACAGGTCATGAAGCAGTCCCTGTTTATACATACCAGCCCGGAAACAGTAATGCATAACCAACAGCTTATGTCTGGTTATTGTTTTAAAGTGCAGCCACGGATGCATCTTTCTTCTCCTCCTCTACAGCCATCAGCACCACGATCGTACGCGGTGTGACCTTCAGCTTTTTACTATAAGTTTCCTGTTCCTGCTCCAGGAAACCATTCTCTTTCACAGCACTGGTATCAATCACTTTCTTCCATTTTCTGTATCCTGCCAGATTAGGAAGCGCAAAAATACGATCTTCCCAGTGAAAGTTATATGCAACGTATATGGAAGCATCCTCGCTGCCGTCTGCCCGGTGCGCATAGGCGCCACAATACATAATTCCAAGCAGTCTGGATGTGTTCTCAGAATTCATATACCATGCGCGTTCTCCATGAAGGGAAACATCCGGCAGTCCCCTGGTCTGATAATCCACTCCGTACATTTCTCCCGGAACATGAAGAATCGGATGTTCTTTCCGGAAAGCAATGGCATTCTTTACAAACTGAAACAGGGATTCATTTTTCTTCAGTGCTTTCCAGTCAATCCATCCAACCTGATTATCCTGACAATAGGCATTATTATTTCCGTTCTGTGAATTTCCAAACTCATCCCCGCCATAGATCATAGGAACACCCTGACTGAGCAGCACCATAAGAAAAGCATTTCTGATCTGACGTTCTCTCATCTGTCTGATCTGCAGCCTTCTGCTTGGCCCTTCCACGCCACAGTTCCAGGAATAATTATAACTGCTGCCATCGTGATTATTCTCCTGATTTGCTTCATTATGTCTGTAATTATAGGTCACCATATCATTCATGGTAAAGCCATCCTGACAGGCCATATAATTGATAACTGCATAGGCATTGGGATTTCTTCTGATATGGTAAGCTGTCGCTGAAACCATATCCTCGTCACTTTTCAGAAAACGGCGCATATCCTGCAAAAATCCCGGATTATACTGTGCAATACATTTGTCTTCCGGTTTCTTCTTTTTCCGGATCTGGCTCTCATCAAAATCGTGAAACATCAGCCGGGTATCACTTAAAACCCCGTCATGCATCAGCAATTTGGCAGAAACTCCCTCACCCAATACATGAAATCCGTCTACATGATAGTAAAGTTTCCAGAACTGCAATGCCCTGAGTGCTGTCACAGGATTACATTCTCGTGAAAAATACATTTCCATGATACAGGCAATTCCGGCCTGATGCAGTTTTTTAATGAATGTTTTAAACTCTTTCTCCGGATCATCTGTTGCACAGTAAGATCTCTTGGGTGCAAAATAATAGCCATACATATATCCCCAGAAATTAACACGTCCCTGTGTATGCTTCTCAGATACCATTTTCTCAGATTCAGAATTCTTACAGGTACCGCTTTCCATAAATTCATATGCAGGCATCAGTTCAATTGTATTGATACCAAGCTCTTTCCAGTACGGGATCATTTCCTCCAGTGCCTGAAAAGTTCCCTTTGTACCGGTTATCGTCCGATTCGCTTTTGTATATCCGCGCACATGCAGTTTATAAAGGATCATTTCGTGATATGGAATAGCCGGATTTTTGTCGTTCTCCCAGTCAAAAACTTCTTTTTTAAGAAATCCTCCCCTGACTTTGTGCGGATTCGTACCCACCTCTGCACCAAAGCGTTCCCGTCCCAGAATCCTGTACGCACAGGGATCAGTATACACCTTTCCATTTATCAGAAAATTGTACTCGTACTCTTTCAGATTAAAATCCGGAATATACATTGCATATACATTTCCGGTTCTGTTTTCTTCTGTAAAAGGAATCTCCACATAAGGTTTTGCTGATCTCTTTTTGTAGAGAATCAGAGATGCTCTGCTGTCTTCCGGTACCTCAACTGCAAAGTTACAGCCATCTGCCAACGGATTTGCACCAGGCACAAGAGCCAGCCCCTTTTCTGTTTTCATCTTTCTGCTCTCAGCCATCTCTTTCTCTCCTTCATATTTTTTCTTGTTGCTCATTACACTTTTCAGAAACACTATACAACGCTATAATGTAATCTGAAGTTCTACCGGACAATGATCGGAACCCATAATTTCAGAATGGATTTCTGCGCCTTCAAGCTTATCCTTCAACTGTGGAGACGTGATAAAATAGTCAATTCTCCACCCTGCATTCTTCTCTCTTGCTTTAAATCTGTAAGACCACCAGGAATATCTGCCCTCTACATCCGGATAAAAATAACGGAATGTATCGATAAATCCACTCTCCAGCACCTTACCAAAGCATGCTCTCTCTTCATCTGTAAATCCGGCATTTTTCCGGTTGGTCTTAGGATTCTTCAGGTCGATCTCCTGATGTGCCACATTGAAATCCCCGCAGCAGATCACAGGCTTACTTTCCTGCAATTTCAACAAGTATGCCAGAAAATCCTCTTCCCAGTGCATACGGTATTCCAGTCTGCGCAGTTCACTCTGGGAATTTGGTGTATATACAGTCACCAGATAAAATTTTTCATATTCCAGGGTGATCACACGCCCTTCTTTGTCATGTTCCTCAATTCCAATTCCATACGCCACAGACAGTGGCTCTTTCTTTGTAAAAACAGCAGTTCCGGAATATCCCCGTCTGTTGGCATAATTCCAATACTGATAATATCCCGGAAGTTCCAGCTTCACCTGCCCCTGCTGGCATTTCGTTTCCTGCAGGCAGAAAATATCCGCATCAAGTGCTGCAAAGCTCTCTTCAAACCCTTTGCCAATGCATGCACGTATACCATTTACATTCCATGAGATTAATTTCATAATCAACTGATCCCCTTTGTTTTCTTATTAGCCCTGTTCAGCATTTGCTAACGATTCTCCCCTGAACGCTTCTGGTCTATTATAGCACGTTTCATGACTGTAAAAAACCTCTTTTTCTCCGGTTTCTGCTCATTGCATTTTTTTCCGGTTTCTGCTACAATGAACTGACATCAGATAAACATAGTCCCTGATAAATAAGAAAGAATGAGGAATATAAAATGAGTGACGAATTTACAGCTGGCGGATGTAACCCGAGTGACTGCGCTTCCTGCGGTGGTGGATGCAGTTCAGCCGGCGGATGCGATCCTGTTGAAAACCACAAGACAATCACCCTTACCATGGAAGACGATACAGAGGTAGAATGTGCGATCCTCACCGTTTTCCCGGTAGATGCGAAGGAATATATCGCACTTCTCCCACTTGATGAGAACGGTCAGAATGAAAACGGCGAGGTTTACCTCTACACATTTGCCCGTACTGAGAGCGGTGATCCGATGCTTTCCAACATCGAAAGCGATGAAGAATATGCAAAAGCTGCAGTTGCTTTTGACACAGTGCTTCAGAATGCAAAAGATTCTATGGATAAGATTGACTGATCTGTTAAAGAATTTCATATGTAAGACTAAAATAAGAACCATCATCATTTCATAAAATGTGTGATGGTTCTTATTTTTTATCTTATAGCAATTCCATAAAATAATGCAATCAAGACAGTTCAGCAGAGTGCGAGTTTCCTTATATAGCCCTCCTCGTAAATTATGTATATAAGAGAATTACTATACAGAATTTCGTCGCAAACTGCCATAAATACTACTATGAATAAAGGTTATATATCATAAACACTGCGCACTTTCAGTCCATCCGGCTTTCCATCGAGTATCTTCACTCTGTATTCTCCTGCATTCATGTCAAAATAATTATCTTCAAGAATCAGGTCATCATTCTCATTCCGGATTTCCACACTCTTTGCATATGCTTCTGCCTTAACAACTATCTCATCTCCGTCTACGCGCACAGCCAGTCCGGGATTCAGATAGTGGAAGTATTTCGGATAGGAAAAAATCACAGTTCCCTGAGAAATAATCTGATCATTTTCCCATGCCTCATAACTTACATATTCATTAAAACAGTCAATCTGGGGAAGTTCGACCTTATCCATCCATACAGCAGACAATGCCGGTACTTCCAGCCACTGTTCTTCCTCCCTCAGAATTGTGGCATCTGTCTTTCGCACTGCCCATTTCACCAGAACCCTGTGAGCATCCAGCGTTTCATTGGTCACATTCAGACGGATGGATTTTTCAAATTCAAAATGCTGACGGTTCATATCCGCTTCCACTGTCATCCAGCTCTGTTCTTCACAGGAAAGCATTACAGGCGCAAAGAATCTCTTCGCATAATAATGAAGCGCTTTCCAGCGTCCGTAATAATCAATGGATGACCAGGAAATAACCGGCCAACAGTCATTTAACTGCCAGTAGATTGCACCCATACAACGTCCCCGGTTTCTGCGGTAATGCTCGACTCCATATCGGATTCCATCTGCCTGGAGAAGCTGAGATGCATAAACAAAATCGCTGAAGTTCTCAGGATAACGGTATGCTGCCTGCATGTATTTGGCAATTTTTCCATTTCCTCCGTAATTTCTCTGATGTTTCTCCATCACATAAGAAAATGGATTCAATTCTTTCGGATCATCTGTTACTGTTTCAAGCGTTTTTACAGACGGGAATGACTGAAAACCAAACTCAGATGCATATCTGAAGAAATATTTACGATATTCTGAAAATGGCTTATTGCCATGCCATACTTCCCAATAATGCACATCTCCACGGTTCGGATCATTGGGTTCATCAAAGGAACCGCCTGATGACGGGCTTGCAGGCCAGTAGAAGGTATCCGGGTCGTATTCGCTGAGAACTTCCGGAATAATGCGCTCATACATAAACAGATAATCTCTCATTTCTGTCGGCTTTGTCACCCAGGTGCCCTGCTTTACAAACATTTCCATCTCATTGTTTCCGCACCACAGGGCAAGGGATGCATGATGACGGAGACGTTTGATATTATCAATAAATTCCTGACGGATATTTGCCTCAAACTCCGGTGTCAATTCATAGACAGAGCATGCAAACATAAAGTCCTGCCATACCATCAGCCCCAGTTCATCACAGAGATCAAAGAACCAGTCCTCAGGATAATAGCCGCCGCCCCAGACACGTACTGTATTAAAGTTCGCTCTCTTGCACTGAAGAAGTAATTCTCTGGTACGTTCTCTGGATGTTCTCTGCAGAAGATTGTCCTCAGGGATATAGTCAGCGCCCATGGCAAAGACCTGATAACCGTTTACTTCATGAGCAAAGCTCTCGCCCCACTGGTCTTTCTCTCTATGCATGGTCAGCGCACGGAGACCGATTTTTCTGCACCAGGTGTCTACAATCTTATCTCCGGCTTTCAGGTCTACCTGCACCTGATATAACGGCTGTTCTCCCAGTCCATTTGGCCACCAGAGCTGCGGATTTTCAATCTCCATTTCATCCGGACAGTCATCCCATATGGTTTTTGTTCCATTCGGTGCAGTTACAGTCACCTGATATTCCAGTGCCTGTGCACCTTCATACCCATCTGCTTCGCTCTCTTCCTCATCAACAGTCTCCACATCTACTTCCGGAACCAGCAGGACTTTGCCATCCTTATGTACCTGACGGATATACACGCTGTCCAGTCTGGCAGTTTCAATTCCCAGAAGTGTTACAGGACGGAAGATACCTCCATCCGGCAGACATGCACCCCAGTCCCAGCCGCACATATAGTGAGCTTTGCGCAGATGCATAAATCCCTCAATTGTGTCTTCATTTCCCCTGTTTTTATATTTCTTAAATGCCTCTGCCATGAACTTCAACGGAGAGCGAATGATAACGCGTAAGGTATTTTTGCCGTTTTCAAGCAGCTCTCCTACCGGGAATTCCCAGATTCTGTGCATGTTATCAACTTTTCCAAGACAACATCCATTCAGATAGATGTCCGCAATCGTATCAATCCCGTCAAATCTCAGGATCACTTCCTGACAATCTTTAAACTGCGCTTCTTCATAATTAAATACCGTTCTGTATTCATAATCCTCCTCCATCAGTGCTTTCGCCTGATATTCATTATCCCCAAAGAACGGATCCGGCATCTTTCCGGTCTTAAGAAGTGCCGCATAAATATCCCCCGGAATCTGTGCCGGAATCCAGTCCAGTTGTCTGATATTGCACAACTGCCAGTTTTCATGAAGCTGTAATTTTATCATTTGTCTTATCCCTCTTTGATTATTTTTTACATATGTTTGCATTCAACTATATATATAATATCATACTGCCCTTTTCTAAATCAACTCTGCAAAAGAAATCATTACTGTTCACTCCGTTCACAGTAACCCGTTTACAGTAACAGGAAATCTTTTGCTTGACATTCCCGGAAATTCTATGCACAATAAAGGGAACAGAAACTATGATGTATGGAGTATATAGAAATGAAAGAAAAGTTATATACCATTCCACTTAATGATGCGGTAAATGCCAGTGATGAGTGTCCTTTCTGTTTTATTGAGCGGGAACTGGAGCAGAACTCGCTGGATTTTGTACTGGGTAACAGTTCTTCTTATATGGAAAGTGACATCCGGGATCAGACGGATAAGGCGGGATTTTGCAGGGTACATATGAAGAAAATGTTTGATTATGGGAATACTCTTGGGAATGCATTGATTCTTCAGACTCATTATCATAAACTTCGGGAAGAGATGAGAAAGCAGTTTGATTCTTTTTCACCCGGAAAATCCTCGGTCCTCGCGCGTTTCCGCCGTTCAGATTCCAGCGCAGATAAGAATCCGATTGCTGCATGGACTGCTTTTAAGGATTGCAGCTGTTTTATCTGTCAGAATATTGAGGATACATTTAAACGGTATGTGGAAACTTTTTTCTGGCTGTATCGGCAGGATAATGAATTTAAAAATAAAATTCTGCGCAGTAAAGGCTTCTGTCTGCATCACTTCGGGATTCTGTGCAACGGTGCAGATAAATATCTGAATGATAAAGAAAAGGCTGAGTTTTATCCTGCCATGTTCAGGCTGATGGATGAAAACTTCCAGCGTATGGAAGAAGATCTGGTATGGCTGTCAGATAAGTTTGATTACAGAAATAAGGATGCTGACTGGAAAAACTCCAAAGATGCGCTCCAGCGTGGAATGCAGAAACTTCGCAGCGGATACCCGGCAGATCCGGTGCATAAGGCAAAATAAAAAATTCTCTCTTAACATTTATGAACCAATATACTTCATGATCATTTGTTAAGAGAGAATTTTTTATTACATTACAACTCCATCAATTTCTATATCAGCATCCACATCCTGCGTATAGTCGATATCTTCATATCGAAATCCAAACATATGATAGAAATCTTCCCAGTAACCATCAATATCGCAATATTCCTTTACAGTGTCTGTAGTAACAGCTTTCCAGCATTTTTTTACTTCTTCCTGAATCTCCGGCGTCAGTTCGTAATCATCCATACGAATGAAACCATTCTCATCTGTCTGGAAGCCTGTTGGGGTATAGAGTTTCTGTGTAAAAAGCCTTGCGATCTGCTGAATACAGTTTTCATGATTTCCGGCCCTTTTCATAACTTTATAAAGAATAGCAAAATACAGCGGTACAACCGGAATAGCTGCACTTGCCTGAGTTACCAGACCTTTGTTTACAGAAATTACTGCGCGGACATCCGGATGTGCCTGATTAATCTCTGACATTGTTTTCTGTAAGTGCTGTTTGGCAGTTCCAATGGTTCCATGATAGTAGATTGGATAAGTCAGTTCCGGTCCGATGTAGGAATATGCTACGGTTACTGCATTCTCAGTCAGTACATCTGCCGCTTTCAGTGCATCAATCCAGTCTGCCCAGTCTTCACCGCCCATAACCTTTACAGTACTTAAAACTTCTTCCTCTGTAGCAGGTTCTACTGTTTTCTCTGTGATCTCATTATTTCTCAGATCCAGACTCTTCTCTGTAAATGGCTCATCTGTAGTTTTCAGACAGGAAGACCAGGTCTTTCCTTCTGCATCTGTACGTCTCGGTGCTGCCAGGCTGTAGACTACCAGGTCCACTTTTCCAAGATCCTGTTTGATCAGTTCAATCGCCTTCTCCTTGATTTCCTTTGAAAAAGCATCTCCGTTAATGGTCTTTGCATAAACACCTTTCCCGGAAGCCAGTCTGTGAAACTCTGCTGTATTATACCATCCGGGTGTAGCTGTCCTTCTGCCATTTGCCTGACGTTCAAACATGATTCCAAGAGTATCAGCACCACAGTTTTCCAGTGCACAGATACGGGATGCGAGGCCGTAGCCTGTAGAACATCCGATGATCAGTGCTTTTTTTGTTCCGTTTACCATTCCCTGTTTACAGGCGTAATCTGCCTGGTTGCGCACACTCTCTGCACATCCCTGCGGATGTGCGGTTGTACAGATATATTCTCTTACTTTTGGCTCGATGATCATAACTTTTCTCCCTGAATTTATTTCTTTGCCTGATATTTTTTAGTCAAGCGGATAAAATCATCCGCTTCGTTACTTGTTCATAATCGAATAACTGCTCCGCAGTATATACGCTTGAATTGTATGTATTGCAAATATTTTGAATCTCAAAATATTATAACAAAGAAAAAGCAGAACGTAAAGTAAAAATCTCAGATTCTTCCCTATGTTCTACTTTTTTTACATTCTGGCTCTGATTTCATCTATAAACTTTGTGAAATATGCTCCGCCAGAACATTACATTACTTTTACCCACTATTTCGCAGTAGTACTTCCAAATCCACCATTGCGGATTTCTGTAGCATCATCATCTACCGTGATTCCGTACTCTACAAAGATTCCCTGCATGAATCCTGTATCTGCCGGAATTGTCAAAGTTTTGTTTTCATTGGAATCATTTGTGATCTTTGAAAAAATGTGGCCTTCGTTATCTGAATAGAAATAATCACTGTCAATGATACCAACTGTGTTGTTAAGCTGAAGACGGTATTTAAATCCCAGTCCGCTTCTCGGATAACATTTCAGCACCCATTCCGGCTGCATTTCCACCCGGATTCCTGTCGGGATCTTTACTGTTTCGCCTGGCTTCAGAGTAAATTCTGCCGGTGCGAAAAAGTCATAGCCGGCACTTCCTGCTGTCGCTCTCTTCGGCAGACGGATAGCCTCGTATACTTTCTCTGCTTCTTCCTGAGACTGTGCGAAGGTATCGATCCAGTCTGCTGTGAAGCGTTCTTTGCTTACTTTATGAAATTTCGCGATTCGTTTCATCTGTTTTCCTCCTGTCTGGTCATGCAAAGCTGACACTCCTGCTTCGCAGTACACTCATAGCTGAATATTTGGTTACTGTTCACACACCACTATCCCGAGACAATATTTGTGATCATCACTGACTGATTCAGTAAAAAAGCAGTTCAGGTACACCTGACGCATACTTGAACTGCCTGTATATTTCTTATTTATGCAATACGACTTTTCCTTCATGAAGAGTTTTGGGAACATCGATCACTCTCTGATTGCTGGAACCTTTCCATTTCAGGGAAAGTTCTTTCTTGTCCACCTCAAATTCACCGTCTACACAGACATCCAGATAACGCACAATCTCTTCTTTGCGGATCTCCTCCCAGAGGAAACCTGTATAAAGCCAGATTGTTTTACCAGGATATCTCTTTCTGATCTCCTTCGCAAAGGCTGTTACCTCAGTGATATTTGCCGGGTGCAGTGGATCTCCACCTGAAAAGGTAATTCCGCTCACATAATCCTTATCCAGTTCCGCAAAAATCTCCTTGCGTTCTGCCTCACCGAAAGGCAGTCCGCCGTTTGGATCCCAGGTGACAGGATTCTGGCACTCCGGACAGCAGTGATTGCATCCTGCCACCCAGAGCACTACACGAAGTCCGTCGCCATTAAGCATATCGTCCTTGGTAATATTGTGATATCTCATAATTTTTTACGCTTCTTCCGGTACGTCCTTCATGCTGAAGCTGATTCTTCCCATCTTGTCTTTGCCAAGGCAGATAACCTTAACTTTATCACCAAGTGTGAGAACATCCTCAACACGATTGATTCTTTCTTTACAGATCTTGGAAATGTGTACCATTCCCTCTTTACCCGGTGCAAATTCAACGAATGCACCAAACTCTTTGATGCTGACAACTTTACCTGTAAAGATCTGTCCTGCTTCAAAATCAGTTGCAATGATCTTAACCATGTTAGCTGCCTCATCCATGCTCTTCTGATCAACTCCACAGATAGATACCGCACCTTCGTCTGTGATATCGATCTTAACACCTGTACGCTCGATGATCGTATTGATAGTCTTTCCTCTCTGACCTACAACATCACCGATCTTCTGAGGATCGATCTGGATCTGGATGATCTTCGGAGCATATTCGCCTACAGCTGTACGGGGAGCTGCGATGCATTTCTCCATAACTTCTGTCAGGATATATTCTCTAGCTTCTTTTGTACGTCTGATTGCTTCTTCTACGATCGGTCTTGTCAGTCCATGGATCTTGATATCCATCTGGATTGCTGTGATACCGTCATGAGTTCCGGCTACCTTGAAGTCCATATCTCCGAAGAAGTCTTCAAGTCCCTGGATATCTGTCAGAACGATGTAATCATCATCTGTATCGCCTGTTACCAGACCACAGGAAATACCTGCTACCGGTTTTTTGATCGGTACACCGGCTGCCATCAGAGACATTGTGGATGCACAGATACTTGCCTGAGAAGTAGAACCATTGGATTCAAATGTCTCAGATACAGTACGGATCGCATATGGGAATTCCTCTTCGCTTGGAAGTACAGGAACTAATGCTCTTTCAGCAAGTGCACCATGTCCGATCTCACGACGTCCCGGTCCTCTGGATGGTTTTGTCTCACCTACAGAATAGGACGGGAAATTGTAGTGATGCATATATCTCTTTGAAGTTTCAAATTCGTCAAGTCCGTCAAGCTTCTGTGCTTCTGCAAGAGGAGCCAGAGTTGTGATGGTACAGATCTGTGTCTGTCCACGTGTGAACATAGCAGAACCATGTACTCTCGGGATAATATCTGTCTCTGCTGCCAGAGGACGGATCTGAGTAATGGCACGACCATCAGGACGTTTGTGGTCTTTTAAGATCATCTTGCGGACAGTCTTCTTCTGGTACTGATATACAGCCTCGCCCAGAACTGCAAGCCACTCTTCCTTGTCGGCAAAAGCTTCTTTCAGTTTCTCTGTTACCTGACGGATATTTTCTTCTCTTGTCTGTTTATCGTCAGAGAATACGGCAACTTCCATTTCTGCCGGAGGTACGACCTCTTTGATTGCTGCGAAGAGTTCTTCCGGAACTGCACATGATTCATAGCTGTGTTTCGGTTTTCCGCATTCTTCTACGATCTTATCGATAAATTTGATGATTTCCTGGTTTACTTCATGAGCTTTGTAGATAGCTTCGATCATCTTGTCTTCCGGAACTTCTTTTGCGCCGGCTTCGATCATGATTACTTTCTCTCTTGTGGAAGCTACTGTAAGCTGAAGGTCAGATACATCTTTCTGTGCCATGGTAGGGTTGATGATATATTCACCATTGATCAGACCAACCTGTGTGGTAGCACACGGACCATCAAACGGAATATCGGAAATGCAGGTTGCAATAGAGGAACCAAGCATAGCCGGAATCTCCGGATTACACTCAGGATCAACAGACATAACCATGTTTACCAGTGTTACGTCGTTTCTGTAGTCCTTCGGAAACAGAGGACGCATTGGTCTGTCGATCACGCGGGAAGTAAGGATTGCATGCTCGCTTGCTTTTCCCTCTCTCTTGTTAAATCCTCCTGGGATTTTGCCTACTGCATACATTTTCTCTTCATATTCAACGCTTAACGGGAAGAAATCAATTCCTTCTCTTGGCTCTTTGGATGCTGTTGCTGTAGATAAAACTGTAGTATCACCATAGTGCATTAATGCTGCACCGTTTGCCTGTTTTGCAACGCGGTTGATATCTACTGTCAAGGTTCTTCCGGCTAATTCCATGGAATAACTTTTGTACATATGTTCATTCTCCTTTTTTCATATTCTGGTTATTATTTTTTCAAATCTTTCTGTGAATTTTTGCCTTCCCCCAATCAGGACAGATATTCCTGTATCAGACGGCAATTTTCAAATTTACATGGTATTACAATGTCACATTAAAACAGGAGTCCGAAACAACTGAAAAAACTACTTTTTCAGTTATTTTGCAAAATAATCTTTTCAGTAGTCTCGGAAATAACTCCTGCTGCGTTTCATAGTTTCTGAATATGCATTGCATACACATTAAAACAACAATTCCACTTGCATAAAAAGGGAGGCGGATGGAAATCCGCCCCCTTCCGCATACTAAAAGGCTATTATTTTCTTAAGCCTAATTTTTCAATCAGTGCACGGTATCTTTCGATGTCTGTTTTCTTCAGGTAAGCTAACAGTCCACGTCTCTGACCTACCATTTTCAGAAGACCACGTCTGGAGTGATGATCTTTATGGTTGCTCTGTAAATGCTCTGTAAGTTCCTGAATTCTTGCTGTAAGAACTGCTACCTGTACTTCCGGTGATCCTGTATCGCCTTCAGTTCTTGCATATTCTTTCATGATCGCTGCTTTCTTTTCTTTTGAAATCATTGTGATTTCCTCCTGTATTCTATAATTATTATTGATTGACCGCCACACATTAAGAGATGGTCGGAGCGTCCGGTCCCTGAACATGGGCTAAATTCACCTTGGTTAGTATAGCACATTGATTCTGGCGTGTAAACCTCTTTTTTACAAAGTTTCAAAATATTCCTGTCCCTTCACAGCATCCCTCTCCAGCTGTGCCTTCAGTGCCTCCAGCGAAGAAAACTTCTGTTCAGGTCTGAGGAATTTTTTGAAATCTACCTTGCAGTATTCCCCATACAGATCTTCATTGCAGTCAAACAGATATGTTTCCACACCAATAAACTTCTCGCCGCCAACAGTAGGCTTATGACCTACATTGGTAATTCCCTGATAACTTCTGTCTCTGAAATGGGATACTGTGATATAAACCCCGTTTGGAGGCATCAGTTTCTCTACCGGAGGGATCAGGTTGGTGGTCGGAAGCAGATATTTATGTCCCATTCCACGTCCATGTTCAACGATTCCTTCTACTGAGAAATCTGTTCCCATAAGGAAACGGAATTTTTCCATATTTCCTCTGTTCAGTTCTTCCCTGACAAAGGTACTACTAATCTTACGGCGTCCGTCCATTTCTTTTGGCAAGACTTCCGTATGAAATCCATATTTCTTTCCGAACTCTTTGAGCATGGCAGGAGTTCCTTTCCGCTCATAGCCAAAACGGAAATCCTCTCCAACTGCCACATAGGAAACCTGCAGATCTCCTATCAATATTTCTTTTATAAAATTCTCTGCTTTCATGTGCCGTATTTTCTCTGTGAGCGGACATTCCAACAGTATATCCACTCCCATTTCTTCCAATATACGACATCTCTCTTCCTTTGTGAGGATTGTTCTTGAGGCAGTTCCAAGCGCAAGTACAACCGCCTGTGCACCTTCCTGTTTCTGCTCAATAATTTTCTCAACCAGTTTCTGATGTCCGCGGTGTATGCCGTCAAACTTCCCAAGTGTTACCGCACTGTGTGAAATTCTGGGAAAATCATTCTCAATCCTTAAATATTCCATCATGTCTCCTAAAACATTTTTACAGGGAAATACCTGTTTCTTTTCTCGTCCCACTGGTAAACTCCGGCAAAACTGCCTTCACTGCTGCACATACGGATCCATCCGTTTTTCTCCTGTGCATCGACCAGTGCCTGTACAAGAGGATTTCCATTAGCCAGAAGTCTGTCCCCTTCTTTTGTACAGCATACCCTTGGATACTCTGCAAGAATCTCCTCAATACCGAGGATTTTACTCTCTATGGTTCCTTTCTGCACTGCCTCTTCTGTCTGCGCCAGGGTAATGGCATCATCCAGTGTAAATCTGCCCACCTTTGTCCGCAAAAGACTTTCCATGGCAGCTCCACAGCCCAGCTTTTCCCCTATATCATGGCACAGAGTACGGATATAGGTTCCCTTGCTGCAGGTCACACGAAAACGCACCAGCGGAAAACTGATATCCAGAATTTCTATCTCATAAAAATGTACAGGTCTTGGTTTACGCTCCACAGTCTTGCCCTCTCTGGCAAGTTCATAGAGTTTCTTTCCATTGACCTTCAGTGCTGAATACATTGGCGGCACCTGCATATAGTCTCCCACAAAAGAACTGACCACTGTGCAAAGCTCTTCTTCTGTAACGGAAAGCTCTGTAGTCTGTGAGAGAACAGTTCCGCTCATATCCTGGGTATCCGTAACAACACCCAGACGCATCACTGCCTCATAGGTTTTCTCTTTATCTGTGATCATATCCACCAGACGGGTTGCTTTTCCCAGAGCCACCGGGAGCACTCCTTCTGCATCCGGATCAAGAGTTCCAGTATGTCCGATTTTCTTCATATGAAGGATTCCCCGAAGCTTTGCCACCACATCATGGGAAGTGAATCCTTTTTCCTTACGGATTACAATTACTCCATCCATCAGACTTCCTGCTCCTGAAACTGTTTGCAGATCTGTTCTGTCACATTGTTGATCACATCATACACAGAACCCTGAAGATCACATCCTGCTGCTCTCATATGACCGCCGCCGCCAAAATATACTGCAATCTTGCTTACATCCACATTTCCGTTGGAACGCAGGGAAACTTTGAAAGACTGAGTTTCCACTTCATAGATAAACATGGCAACTTCCACTCCCGCTGTAAGGCGAAGCTGACTGACGATACCGTCCAGATCCTTGCCATCCACACCATAGAACTCCATGTCTCTTTTTTTAAGATATCCGATAATACATTTTCCATCCAGAAGCAGGATACTCTCTGCAAGAACACGCCCCATTACCTGATTCTGCACATAAGTTTTCTGATAGAAAGATTCGTCAATGATCTTACTGAAATTGAATCCTGTCTTCATCAGTTCCCCGGCAATACGCATGGTCTCCGGTGAAGTTGAAGAGTACTGAAATACCCCTGTGTCATGAACCATTCCCGTATAGATCGGCACTGCAATGGTACGGACCACTTTCTCAGGATCAAAAAGCCCATAGAGAACTTCACAGGCAGAGCTTACCTCTCCCCTGATATGATTCACCTGTGCAAATCCGGAGTTACTGATATGATGATCAATACATGCTGTTCTTTTTGCAGTGTCAAAGTATGGACCTGCAATGGCAAGTCTGTCTCTTGCACTTACATCACAGGTAACAAAAAGGTCATACTCTTTGTCACCGTCCAGCTCTGTTTTAATCTCATCCATACAGTCAATATGTCCGAAAACAGGTTTGGGATTATCCAGGTACACATCTGCCTGAATTTCCGGATAATAGGTTTTTACATATAAATATAACGCCATACAGGAACCAACGCAGTCACCATCCGGACGGATATGTCCGCCGATTCCCATTGTTTTCACACCTTCCAGTATTTCCGCAATATTTTCCATGTTCTCATCCTCTTTTAATTCTCATCCTGCTCCTCATCCTGTCTGTGGGAGTTGCTGTCTTTCTTGGTAACATCATCAATAAGCTTTGACATATTTACACCATACTCAATAGATTCGTCCAGGATAAAACGGATCTCCGGTGTATTTCTCAGGTTTAAATTACGCGCCAGCTGGCGTCTGATGTAGCCTTCTGCACTGTTCAGACCTTTGATCGTCGCTTCCTTTGCTTCTTTTTCACCCAGCACACTGATATATGCTCTGCAGGTTTTCAGATCAGGAGCCACTTCTACAGCCATGACAGAAGTCATCGGATGAATACGCGGGTCCTTGATCTCGTTGCGGATAATGGTGCTGAGTTCCTTCTGGACTTCCCCATTGATCCGGGTATTCTTAATACTGTTTTTTCTCATTTTAAGTTTTACTCCTATATATCCGGCAATTCTGTCAAATACTGTGAGCAATCCGGATCATCGACTATCCTGATCACATTATTTTCTGAATTACCACAATCAAGTCAAGGTGCGCACCACACTGTACCTGACACTATGAATCGCGCACCCTACCTTTATAAACCATTACTATCTCGGTACTTCTACCATGATATAAGCTTCTACTTTATCTTCCTCTTTCACATCGTTAAATCCGTCAAATACAAGGCCACATTCGTATCCTGCCTTAACTTCCTTAACATCGTCTTTGAATCTCTTCAGGGATGCAAGCTCACCTTCAAATATCTGCTCGCCTTCTCTGGAAATACGAACCTTGCAGTTTCTCTGGAAGATACCATCCAGAATATAGCTTCCTGCAATCGTACCAATACCGGATGCCTTGAACAGCTGACGCACTTCCGCATGACCGATAACTTTCTCCTCAAATATAGGATCAAGCATACCCTTCATGGCAGCTTCTACATCTTCGATTGCCTGATAAATAACTCTGTACAGACGAAGATCTACACCTTCCTGCTCAGCAAGCTGTTTTGCGGTTGCATCCGGACGGACATTAAAGCCGATAATGATCGCATTTGATGTAGCCGCAAGACTTACGTCAGACTCATTGATCGCACCAACACCGCCATGGATCACCTTTACAACCACTTCTTCGTTGGAAAGTTTGGTCAGACTCTGTTTTACAGCTTCCACAGATCCCTGTACATCTGCTTTGACAATGAGCGGAAGTTCCTTCAGATCGCTTGCCTGAATCTGATCAAAGAGATTATCCAGAGATAATTTGCCCTTAGTCTCCTCAAGAAGACGGTTCTTGTTCTCAGATACAAATGCACCTGCAAAGTTCTTGGCTTCCTTATCACTGTCAAATGCAAGAAGAATTTCACCTGCATTCGGCACATCACCAAGTCCCAGGATTTCTACAGGAGTAGAAGGACCTGCTTCTTTAATCCTGCGTCCCTTATCATCCATCATGGCACGAACCTTACCATTGCATGCTCCTGCTGCAATAAAGTCTCCCACATGAAGAGTACCTTTCTGGACAAGGATCGTGGCAACCGGACCTTTACCTTTATCAAGCTGAGCCTCGATTACAAGACCTCTTGCGGAACGGTTCGGATTTGCCTTTAATTCACATACCTCGGCTGTAAGAAGGATCATCTCAAGAAGAGTATCGATGCCCTCTCCTGTATGTGCGGATACAGGAACAAAAATCGTACTTCCGCCCCAGTCTTCCGGGATCAGTTCATATTCAGAAAGTTCCTGTTTTACACGCTCAATATTAGCACTTGGCTTATCAATCTTGTTGATTGCAACTATGATCTCAACGCCTGCCGCCTTCGCATGGCTGATAGCCTCTACTGTCTGAGGCATCACACCATCATCAGCTGCTACAACCAGAACTGCGATATCTGTGGAGTTGGCACCACGCATACGCATAGCTGTGAAAGCTTCATGTCCAGGTGTATCCAGGAATGTGATCTTCTGTCCGCCAACCTCTACTACAGAAGCACCGATGTGCTGTGTGATACCGCCGGCTTCTCCACGTGTTACATTTGTCTTACGGATTGCATCCAGAAGAGATGTTTTACCATGGTCAACGTGCCCCATAACACAGACTACAGGTGGTCTTGAAACCATATCTTTTTCGTCTTCTTCATCCTCTTTGAGGAGTTCTTCGATAACGTCTACCTTCTCTTCCGGTTCTGCGATGATATCATATTCCAGAGCAATCTCCTGAGCTTTCTCAAAATCGATCTCATGGTTTACGGTAACCATCATACCCTGCATAAAGAGCTTCTTCACAATTACTGACGGCTGCATTTTCATAGCTTCTGCCAGTTCGCGGATCGTCATCTTCTCCGGAAGTGTGATTTCCTTAACCTCAGGTTTCTTCTCTTCCTGTTTTGGCTGCGGAGCCGGTTTCTGCAGAGCTTTCGGGATTCTGGAATTCTTATTGAATCCACCCTGATTTGGTCTGCGTCCGCCACTCTGTGTCTTATCAAAATCTTTTTTCTTGTTTTTGTTCTCTCTGTCTCTTTCTCTCTTGCTGTCTTTGGAAGTCTTTGTCAGTTCCGGTGCAAATGCCATATCGTCATTCTTTCTTGTATTCTGGCGCTGTCCCTGACGTCCCTGACTGCCGCCGAAGCGTCCGTCACGTCCTTCACTTCTGTTTCCGTCCGGACGACCCTGGCCATTGCCCTGCGGTCTTCCTCCCTGACGGTTTCCATCTCCCTGTGGTCTTCCCTGTCCGAAACGTCCTCCCTGACGATTTCCATCGCCCTGGAATCTTCCGCCCGGACGGCCCTGACCATCGCCCTGGGATCTTCCCTGGCCGAAACGTCCTCCCTGGCGGTTATCTCCCTGGGATCTTCCATCGCCCTGAGGTCTTCCCTGACGGTTTCCTTCGCCCTGGTTTCTTCCCTGGCCAAAACGTCCTCCCTGGGATCTTCCTTCACCCTGTGGTCTTCCCTGACGGTTCTGTCCGTCCGGTCTTCTGTTGCCTGTACCTAGGCGGTCATTATTATTTCTTCTTGGTCTTTCACCGTCTGTTCTTGAACTGTCGGAATTTCTTCCTTCTGCATTTCTTGGTGAACCTGTTCTCTCGCCTTCAGCTTTCACAGGTTTCTTTCTTGTTTTTCCTCCGTCACTTGCATTCTGTGCATGAAAAACGCGGATAATATTTTTTTTCTTTTTAGGTGTTTCAGTTTTATCTCCTTCTGATTTTGCTGTTACAACCTTTTCTTCTGTCTTGGGAGTCTCCAATTTCGCAATATGCTCCTTTCCCCTGTTATTATTGTCTTTTCTGAATCTATTCTTTACTTCCGAAACCGCAGGCTCATCCACCATACTCATATGGCTTCTCACATCAACGCCTTTTGATTTCAGAAACTCGATCACTTCTCTGTTCTGTCGTCCAAGCTCTCTGGCCAGCTCATGTACTCTTAATTTTGACAATCGCTATACCTCCTTCATGATTGCTTTCGCAAAGTTCTCATCCTGGACAGCCAGACAGGCGCGGTACTCCTTTCCCATTGCTCTGCCTAAGCTCTCTTTATCTGAGAAGAAGAAAATCGGAACTTCATAAAAACTGCACATATTCCTGAATTTCTTCTTTGTATTCTCGGAGGCATCCTCAGCAACGATCACAAGCAGTCCTTTTCCGGTCTTTACAGATTTCTCTGTGGAAAATTCTCCGCTTACGGTCTTGCCTGCTTTGGTAGCCAGCCCTATCAGCGACAGTACTCTGTTATTTTTCAATATCTTCCAGCTCCTTCTTAAGTCGTTCGTATACCTCATCCGGAACCGCAGTTTTCAGTGAACGCTCAAGTCCATGATTTTTAATCGCTTTATCCAGACATTCTCTGGAAAGACACAGATATGCGCCTCTGCCGTTTTTCTTACCGGTAGTATCAAGCACGATCTCATCTTCTGTAGTCTTAAGAACTCTGAGCATCTCTTTCTTGCTTTTCATTTCCCTGCAGCCGGTACACTGGCGCATGGGAATCTTATTCTTCGTCTTCATTCTCTCCTGCTTCCTGAGCCTGTGGCTCTTCTTCTACAGGAACTTCCTCTGAAACTTCTTCTGCTTCGGTTTCTTCTGTCAGGGAATCTTCTGCTGAAGTTTCCTCTGCTGATGCCTCAGCTGCATCTTCTGCAGTCTCGTCATCATCATAATCATAGAAATCTCCGGCTTCTTTTGCCTGAGTCTCACTCTTGATGTCAATCTTAAATCCTGTAAGTCTTGCAGCAAGACGTGCATTCTGACCTTCTTTACCGATTGCAAGGGACAGCTGATAATCAGGAACAACTACCAGAGCTGTCTTCTCATCAGGATCTGCCATAACTGCGATAACCTTTGCAGGGCTCAATGCATTCTCGATCAGGATTGCAGGATTCTCATCCCAGTTGATGATATCGATTTTCTCACCGCGAAGTTCCTCAACTACTGCATTGACACGTGCGCCGTTCATACCTACGCATGCACCAACTGCATCTACATCCGGATCGTTGCTCCATACAGCGATCTTTGTACGGGAACCGGCCTCACGTGCGATGCTCTTGATCTCAACAGTTCCGTCTTTTACTTCTGCAACTTCTGACTCAAAGAGACGTTTCACAAGTCCCGGATGAGTTCTGGATACCAGAATACGAGGTCCCTTCGGGGTATCCTTGACTTCAAGAATATACACCTTGATTCTCTCTGTCGGCTGGAAGGTTTCCCCTTTCACCTGTTCATTCTCACTTAATACTGCATCTGCCTTACCAAGATTGATGCTTACATTCTTGCCCATCACACGCTGTACAATACCGGTTACTACTTCTTTCTCTTTTCCATAGTATTCATCATACAGCACTTTACGTTCTTCCTCGCGGATTTTCTGCAGGATAACGTTCTTTGCATTCTGTGTCGCAATACGTCCGAATTCCTTAGACTGGATCGGAACCTGTATCATGCCTCCGATCTCAGCTCTTGATGTGATCTTCAAAGCATCTGCCAGAGAAATCTCCATTGCAGGATCCTCTACGTATTCTACGATACTTCTGTCTGCATACACTGAAAAATCGCAGGTTTCCGGATTAATAGTTACATGTACATTGTCAGCTTTTCCAAAATGGTTCTTGCAGGCCTGGATCAGAGACTGCTCAATTGCCTCAAGCAGAGTATCTTTGCTGATACTCTTTTCCTTTTCAAGGATATCCAGTGCCTCCTTTAACTCTCTGCTCATTTTTTTCTTATCCTCCCGAATTAACTAAAACTCTATTGCGAGGCGTATCAGGGCTGTGTCTTTCTTATCAAAAACACGCTCGGTTCCATCCTCATCGATTGTCACACTGTTACTATCATATGCGGTCAAAATCCCGCAGAACTCTTTTTGCTTCTCGATTGGCCGGTAGGTACGGATTTCCACCAGTTTTCCCATGTTTCTCTCAAAGTCTTTGTCTTTCTTCAGCGGTCTGTCCAGTCCCGGTGAACTGATCTCCATGATATAACTGTCTTCGATAAAATCATTCTCATCCAGTTTGTCACTGAATGCTCTGCTGACTGTCTCGCAGTCATTTACCGTAATTCCGCCTGGTTTGTCAATGTATCCTCTCAGATACCAGTTACCTGCTTCCTTCACATATTCTACATCAACCAGTTCAAAGCCGTTAAGTTCTACGATCGGTGCCAGAAGTTCCTCTGCGCGCTTTTCATACTCTTCCCGTCTGCTCATTTTCCCACCTGCCTTTCCATGCAACAAATAAGAGTGGGCTCACGCCCACTCCTTTGTCAACAAGTTCTAATTTAGATGTATTGTAACACCAATTCCCGGCAATTGCAAGGCTTTTCCTGCAAAAACCTTGATTTTAGCGGATTTGTTGGTTTTATATACGTGGTTTTGTTCCTTTACTGTCCCGTTTGGACAGTTTTATCCTGTTGAGAACATAGGGTTTATCATGGTAAGTAATGGTATATTCCTGGCGGCTTTCCAGAAGATATGCATGATCCAGTTTATCTCCTTCTGCCAGTTTCATTCCACGCACCCCGATAGATGTTTTCTTCATAGCAGAAATATCCTGTTTCTGAAATCTTAAGAAATATCCGCCCTCACTCTGGAATACCACCTGCTCCATTTCATCCGCAGAACCCACAAAAATCAGGGAATCCTCTTCAGCAAGTTTCGTAGACACGATCGTTCTCTTCGCCACATCAAACTCTGCACCGCTTACCAGCTTGCACATGGATGCAGCAGTGACAAACAGAAGTGTATTTTCTTTTACAGATGCCAGTGGTGCTACATAGAGCATACGTTCCTGTACACTGTCATAATTGCTCAGATTATCTGCCGGTGTCCCCTTATCCCTGAAACGAACCAGTGGAATATCTGCCACCTTGATACTGTGCATCTTTCCATTATCTGTAAAGATACAGATCTTATCTGTATTCATACAGTTAAACACATATTTGTTCTCTGCATTGGCAGCTTCTTTATTTCTCTCATATGCAGACTTATCAATGGTCCGCATATATCCGAAGCGGTCCATAAGGAATGTGACTTCCATTTCTTCCATCTTCTTTTCCTCATAGACAACTTCTTCTGCATTCTCGATCACTGTGCGGCGTTTCGTACCGTATTCTTTCTTGATCTGATCCAGTTCTTTCATGATCACTTCTGCCATGGAATCATAATTATTCAGGATATCTTCATAAATGGCAATGTTCTTCATTGTTTCTGCATAGTCTGCCTGAAGTGCCTCGATTTCCAGACCGATCAGTTTGTACAGACGCATATCCAGGATCGCAGCTGCCTGTTTTTCTGAGAAATGCAGCTTCTGCGCAGCTTTCTCGCTTGATTTGCTCTTGAACCTGATTCCTTCTGTCACACCGTCAACCAGGCATTTCTTTACCTGTTCTCTGTTCTTGCTTCCTCGCAGGATCTCGATGATCAGGTCGATCACATCACATGCCTTGATCAGACCTTCCTGGATTTCTTTCTTCTCCTGCTCTTTATTCAGAAGTGTGGTGTACTTTCTGGTCGTGACATCGAATACGAAATCTACGTGATGCTCTATCACCTGCTTCAGACTCAGAGTCTCCGGTCTGCCATCCGCAACTGCCAGCATATTCACGCCAAAAGTGTCTTCCAGCTTTGTCTTCTTATAGAGCATATTTGTAAGGTTCTCTACATCTGCGTCACGCTTCAGGTCAAGAACAATACGGATTCCCTCTTTGGAAGACTGATTGGAAATATCCACGATATCTGTTGTCTTCTTGTTTTCCACAAGAGACGCAATATCATTCAGAAATTTTCCGATATTTGCACCGATCATAGTGTACGGAATCTCAGTGATCACAAGCTGCTGTCTGCCGCCTTTAAGCTTCACTGTCTCCACTTTACCTCTGACACGCAGCTTCCCTGTTCCTGTCTCGTAAATCCTGAGCAGGTCATCTTTATTTACTACCAGACCACCTGTCGGAAAGTCCGGTCCCTTGAGATAGCGCATCAGCCCTTTGACACTGATGTCATTATTCTTCATATATGCTTTTACAGCATCTACCACTTCACCCAGATTGTGAGGCGGAATACTGGTTGCCATACCGACTGCAATACCGTCTGCTCCGTTTACCAGCAGATTCGGGATTCTGACAGGAAGTACCACCGGTTCCTTCTCTGTCTCATCAAAGTTCGGCATAAAATCTACCACATTCTTATCCAGATCTTCGAGGAAGACATCCTGTGTCAGTTTCTCCAGTCTGGCTTCTGTATATCGCATGGCCGCTGCACCGTCACCCTCGATGGAACCGAAGTTTCCATGTCCGTCGACCAGTGTTTTGCCTTTCTTAAAATCCTGAGCCATTACCACAAGTGCTTCGTAGATCGAACTGTCACCATGGGGGTGATATTTACCCATGGTATCCCCTACGATACGGGCACATTTTCTGTATGGTCTGTCATAACGGATACCCAGTTCATACATATCATATAGGGTTCTTCTCTGTACAGGCTTCAATCCGTCACGCACATCCGGCAGGGCTCTGGAGATAATAACACTCATGGCATAATCTATATAGGATTTCTGCATGACCTCCGCATAGTCGGTGGGAATCACATTCTCCTGTTTTGTTTCCATTTAATTTCTTTCCTCCATCTCAGACACATATCCATGTATCTGTCTTAATTTCCACATAACACTCCGGCGAAATCAGATGTCCAGCTCTGCATCCTGTGCATGCTCATAAATAAATTTCTTTCTCGGCGGGACATCGCTTCCCATCAGAATCTCTGTCACGCTTGATGCAAGTCTCGCATCTTCAATCTCCACCCGCTTCATCATTCTAGTTTCCGGATTCAGAGTCGTCTCCCAGAGCTGCTCCGCATCCATCTCGCCCAGACCTTTATATCTCTGAAGAGTAAAGCTTCCCGGCTTATGGGCACGTCTGTATCTCTCCAGTGCCTTATCATCGTACAGGTATTCCTCCTGCCCCTTCTTAGGCATGACTTTATATAATGGCGGCATGGCAATATACACATGTCCCTCAGTGATCAGATCCGGCATGAAACGATAGAATAAAGTAAGGAGCAGTGTGGAAATATGCGCCCCATCCACATCGGCATCAGCCATGATCACAATCTTGTCGTAACGAAGCTTCGTAATATCAAAGTCATTTCCGTATCCTTCGGAGAATCCACATCCGAATGCATTGATCATGGTCTTGATCTCCGCATTGGCAAGCACTTTGTCAATGGTTGCTTTCTCCACATTCAGGATCTTACCTCTGATAGGAAGGATTGCCTGGTAATTACGGTTGCGGGCAGTCTTTGCGGAACCTCCCGCAGAATCTCCCTCTACGATAAAGATCTCGCACTGGGAAGGATCCTTCTTCTCGCAGTTTGCCAGCTTTCCGTTAGAGTCAAAGGAATATTTCTGCTTTGTCAGAAGATTCGTCTTCGCCCTCTCCTCTGTTTTACGAATCTTTGCTGCTTTCTCTGCGCAGGAAAGGATGGTCTTAAGAGTCTCCAGATTTCTGTCAAAATAGAGTACCATCTGCTCTCCTACAACCTTTCCGGTTGCGCGTGATGCATCCTGATTATCCAACTTTGTCTTGGTCTGTCCCTCGAAACGAGGTTCCGGATGCTTGATGGAAACAACTGCTGTCATTCCGTTACGGATATCTGCACCTGTGAAGTTCGGATCCTTGTCTTTAAGAACGCCGATCTCTCTCGCATAAGTATTCATGACTGTAGTAAATGTAGTCTTAAATCCAGTCAGATGAGTACCGCCCTCTGCATTGTAAATGTTATTACAGAAGCCCAGTACATTCTCACGGAATTCATTGGTAAACTGGAATGCCACCTCTACCTGAATACCGTCTGCTTCCCCTTTCAGGTAAACCGGATCATGCAGAACTTCCGCACTGTGGTTCAGGTCCTTGATAAATCCAATGATACCGTCCGGCTCATGATAGGTAATATCCTCAACTTCTGCGCCTCTTTTATCCTCAAAACGAATAGTCAGTTCCGGATTCAGGTATGCAGTCTCATGAAGTCTGCTCTTTACTTCTGTTGCTGAGAATCTTGTCTTCTCAAAAATCTCCGGATCCGGGAGGAAATTGATACTGGTTCCGGTCTGTCTGGTCTTACCCAGCTTCGGCAGCAGCCCTTCCTCAAGTTCAATGGTCGGAATTCCCCGTTCATAGTGATCATGATGCACATATCCGTCACGACTGATCTTAATGTCCAGATATGTAGACAGGGCATTTACAACCGAAGAACCTACTCCATGAAGTCCTCCGCTGGTCTTATAGGCAGAATTATCAAATTTACCGCCTGCATGAAGAGTTGTAAATACAAGTCTCTCTGCAGACACTCCTTTCTCATGCATATCTACCGGAATCCCTCTTCCATTATCCGTAACCGTACAGGAACCATCCTTCTCCAGAATCACATGGATCAGGCTGCAGTATCCTGCCAGATGTTCATCTACTGCGTTATCTACGATCTCATAAATGAGATGATTTAATCCTTTTCGTGAAACACTTCCGATGTACATTCCCGGACGCTTACGAACCGCCTCCAGACCTTCCAGGACAGAGATGCTCCCTGCATCATAGGTGTTTTTCTTTGCCATGTCTGTTACATTTCCTTTCTTTCTATATATCAACATCAACCAGATTGCTTACTGCAAATCAGGAAATAATTTTTACGTTGCAAACGTTTGTTCGTATTATAACCGAATTTTTATTTTTTTTCAAGCCTAAACCTTCCTTGTCAATGGAATAAAACACAAAAAAATAATCAGAACCGAAATTCTGATCCTTTTCTGCCTGTAAGCCTGTTCTGTTATAATTTGAGTGCATTTATCTTATCATTGGTTTTTTCAACTGTCAACTTTTTCTTTCTATTCAGCTATAAATCTTCTGAACGCAAAAAATAACCAGAGCCTAAGCTCTGGTTAAATTCTCACTATTTTTTTAGCAGCCAGTACGGGAATCGAACCCGTGTTTTCGCCGTGAGAGGGCGACGTCTTAACCCCTTGACCAACTGGCCATTTGTTTATCTGTCGTTTGCTCTTCGCTGTCGACTCGTTTAATATACACCATCTTTTTCTAAAATGCAAGTACTTTTTTAAAAAAATTTCAATTTTTTTATTTTTCTCGAATTTTTCGTTCAAAAAGTCCTGTATTTATGCGGTTTTTGCCACAAAAAAATTTTTATTTTTTTGTCCCAGAGAAGAAATGCCATGGCAGCTCCACCGCTTTCCATGGCATTTCCCAGTTATTTATTTCTGTTTCTGACTGTTTCTTATTCCTTTATATCCTCCGCAGGCTCTGCCGGAATGAATACGCGGGATTTCTTTTCTTCGTGTTTATGAAGTGCTGCTTTCTCAGTTGCCTCAATACAGAATTCCATCTGAGAGTTAATCTGGGCTTTGCCTCGTTTATCCGGCTTCACATAAGTTCCATCCGGCTGCAGGATATGAGCTTTTACATTATCCTTAAACTCCAGATCAAGTACATGCTCCAGCTCTTTCTTAATCTTCTCATCTTCCACAGGGAAAACAATCTCTACCCTGCGGTCAAGGTTACGCGGCATCCAATCCGCACTTCCCATATAGATTTCCGGGTTTCCGCCGTTTTCAAAATAGAAAATACGACTATGCTCCAGAAATTCCCCTACAATAGAACGGACATGAATATTCTCACTGATTCCCGGTACTCCTACTTTCAGACAGCAGATACCCCTTACCAGAAGCTCCACCTGAACTCCACAGGAAGATGCATAATACAATCCAGCAATAATCTTCGGATCACAGAGAGAATTCATCTTTGCGCGGATTAACGCCGGGAGTCCTTTCTTCGCATTCTCTGCCTCACGTTCAATCAGGCTTAAGAACCTGTCCTTCATCCAGATTGGTGCTACGATCAGCTTATTCCAGCTTTTCGGTTCAGAATATCCGGAGAGCATGTTAAATACTGCTGTTGCATCTTCACCAAAACGTTCATCGCAGGTAAAGATACCGCAGTCTGTATAGAGTTTTGCAGTGGAATCATTGTAGTTTCCGGTTGCCAGATGCACATAACGGCGGATTCCTGTCTCTTCCCTGCGCACAACCAGTGTGATCTTGCTGTGTGTCTTAAGGCCTACCAGACCATAAATTACATGACATCCTGCCTTCTCCAGCTTCTTCGCCCATACAATATTATTTTCTTCATCAAAACGTGCTTTCAGCTCTACCAGCACGGAAACCTGTTTGCCGTTTTCTGCTGCCTGAGCAAGGGCAGCAATGATCGGTGAATTGCCGCTGACACGATACAGAGTCTGTTTAATAGCCAGAACATCCGGATCTTTTGCTGCCTGACGTACGAAATTTACAACAGGATCGAAGCTCATATAAGGATGATGCAGGAATACATCGCCCTCACGTATCACCTGGAAAATATCCTTCTCATTCTGAAATTCCGGTACAGGTGCCGGCTGATATCTCGGTGTCTTGTAAGCATCAAAGCCATCCGCACCATATACTTTCATAAGCATGGTAAGATCCAGAGGTCCGTTTATCTCAAAAATATCTGCCTCTTTGATATCAAATTCCGTTTTCAGAATCTTCAGCAGGCGTTCATCCATCTTATCCTCTACTTCCAGACGGATAACCTCACCCCACTGACGTTTCTTTAACTGGCGCTGGATCTCCACCAGCAGATCCTCTGCCTCATCTTCATCAATGGTAAGATCCGCATTACGCATAATACGGTAAGGATGGGCACATATCACATCATAACTCAGGAAAAGTTTGTCAATATTTCTTTCAATAATCTCTTCCAGCAGGATCACTGTGGTATCTCCATCCTTCTTTGACGGAATCTGCACCACCCTTGGAAGCACAGACGGAACCTGCACTGTAGCAAACAGAAGTTCTCCTGTTTTATCCTTTTTGCTGAGTTTATCACTCTTCTCCTTCTTGGAGATCAGAGCACCGATATTTAATGTCTTGTTTCTGATCAGCGGAAACGGTCTGGAAGAATCCATCGCCATCGGTGTAAGTACCGGATATACATTATCCTCAAAGTATCTGTCTACAAATACACTCTGTGCTTCTGTAAGATTCTCATGGGCTGCCACCAGGTGCATTCCGGCTTTCTCAAGCGCAGGGATCAGAGAACGGTTCAGTGTATTATACTGTACATGAACCAGTTCATGGGTACGGACACTGATTTCTTTTAACTGCTCCTTGGCTGTCATTCCTGCAATGTCTGTTTTATGATATCCTGCATGTACCTGATCCTTAAGAGACGCCACACGCACCATAAAGAATTCATCCAGATTGGATGCGGTAATGCTTAAGAACTTCAGTCTGTCAAACAAAGGAAGATTTTTATCTCTTGCTTCACTCAGAACACGCTCATCAAATTTGAGCCAGCTCAGCTCGCGATTCACGAAATATTCTTTCTTTTCAAATTTTTCAAAGTCCATAAGTTCATCCTCCTTTACGCTCTGCCCTTGCGTCTGAGAACCAGACGAATGCCAAATACTTCTTCAAAAAATGCCTCTTTATCTTTCAGCAGTCCCAGTTCCAGGGAAATGTCCTGTGCAGAATCCACGATCATCTGCAGTTCTCTGTCTTTGAGCACTGTTTTGATTCCTTTTACTTTCTGATAATGACTTCTGTCCATGGCATTCGCCAGACGAAGGATTGCAGTCATCTTTGCCACCTTGATATAGCTCTCTCTGTCAATAGCGATTCCCATACTGTAAAGTTCATCATAATAAACAAACGCAGAATTATTGAATCTGACCGCACATGCGATTATCTGGCGTTCCAGAAAGGACAGCCCAATGATATCTGTAGACATAATGATCTGATAGGAACACTCGGAAACCTTTTCCATACTGATATATTTGCCACAGTCATGAAGTAGTGCCGCGATCTGCAATAACAGACGTTCTCTTGCTCCCATACCATGAACTTTCTTCATACTGTCAAAGATATTCAGGCAAAGATTCATAGTTCCCTGAATATGGCTCTTACTGCTGGAATAGCGTTTCGCAATGTTCTTTGATGTAACCAGAATATCATTCTCAAAATTGTGGACACTTTTGAGAAATTTTTTCTTCTCCGCAAAATCATAGGCAATTCCATCCAGCAGGGAAACACCTGGTGCCCAGAGAGACTCTGCATTAAAAATATCAATAAAATTTCTGCACACTACCATAGTCGGTACAACAAGGGATGCATATTCCGGATCAATCTCCATCTCCTGTGCCAATAAGTCAACAGATTTTCCAACTGTATCCTCATAGCGTTTCATAAACTCTTCCCTTGTAATGATCCTGTCTTCCATTTCCTCCTGGAAGATCATATCTGTAATAAAATCTCCCATCAGGATCACATTCCTGATATCCTTATCCTTCAGATACAGACGCTGAAAGCTCATCAGGTCATTTCGGATAAATTCCTCAACCAGCTTGTCATAATGAATGGTTGTTTTCTCCAGTTCCTGCAGACGCTGGCGGATTCTTAAACTTCCCATTTTAAGTCCCTGGGTAGTGACCAGAGCATCCTTGTCAAAAAGGGAAACCTGAAGGCTTCCGCCACCCACATCCAGGATTGCGGTGCCTTTCTGGATCATCTTTTTGAATCCCTTTTCTATAGCAGCAATTGATTTGTACCCAAGGAAATGCTGTTCTGCACTGCTTAATATTTCAATTTTCATTCCTGTACGCTGATAGATCTGTTCAATGATCAGCAGCGGATTCACAAGTTCTCTGAATGCACTGGTGCCGCAGGCACGATACTCTTCCACCCCAAAGTCCTGCATCAGCCTCTTAAAGTCGTTCAGCACCTCACATAAAACATTCAGCATTTCTGAATCGATCTTTCCGTCAGAATAGACACCCTTTCCGATTTCCAGACTGTATCTGACATCATTCAGTTCACGAAAACCAATTCTTTTTGACATCTCAAAGATCTTCATGCTGACTTCATAAGATCCGATGTCAATGGCTGCAAATGTCATGACTGCCATATGCGTTCCCCCTTTACCATTCATCTATTTGCTTTTTTATTCCTTCTCCACACCCAGCAGATGGTCGATAAACTGCTGTGCAGTTCGTCCTGTAAGTCCTCCATGGGAAAGCTCCCACTTATTTGCTTCCAGAAGCAGTTCGTCCTCCGGCATGGTAATTCCGTTTCTCTCTGCGAGAGCTTTCACAATTGTCTGGAATTCTTTTTTGCTCGGTGCACCATAATAAATACGGACACCAAAACGATAAACCAGTGAAAGCTTCTCCTGCACTGTATCGGAGGAATGCAGATCGTCATCATCCATGATCTCCAGCTTGTCACTGGATTTCTCTCTTACCAGATGTCTTCTGTTACTTGTTGCATAGATCAGGATATTGTCCGGCTTCTTCTCCAGACCACCCTCGATCACTGCCTTCAGATATTTATATTCGATTTCAAATTCCTCGAATGACAGATCATCCATATAGATAATGAATTTATAGTTTCTGTTCTTGATCTGGGCGATCACATCATTCAGATCCTGAAACTGATGCTTATACACCTCGATAATACGAAGTCCCTCATCATAATAACGGTTCAGGATTCCCTTGATACTTGAGGATTTACCTGTACCCGCATCACCAAAAAGCAGACAGTTGTTTGCCTTTCTGCCTCTTACGAAAGCTTCTGTATTCTCGATCAGTTTCTGCTTCGGGATTTCATATCCGACCAGGTCTTCCAGTTTCACATGAGCGATCCTTGTGATCGGCTGGATCTCCACATTATCATTCTCATCATGGCCTACACGAAAAGCCTTATGTAATCCCAGCTTACCCACACCAAAATCCTTATAAAACTGTACCATATCCTTCATGAATTCCTCTGTGGACTCCGCTGCTGCCAGCGTTTTGCTCAGATCACAGATACGGTCTCTGATACGGGAATTAAACATCTTGCTGTTACTTCCGGTGTTGGTATAATCACCGAGAACCTTACAGCAGGAAATTCCAAATGCCTCATCCAGTACAGTCAGGTCAAAATCATACAGTTCTTTAAACACACCGAAATCATTCAGTGCCAGTTCATTAATACTTCCGTTGACAGCCCCTCTGATCTCACAGGCTGTACTGAATGCATTTTCATTATTTACCAGAAGAAATGTCAGATAACAGTGCCATAAATTTCCGGAAAAGCCATAAGCGCCGGCAGTTTCCACCAGTCCGTTGGCACACTCAAAGAACAGCCCTTCCTTTTCTTTCAGATCAGGTGCTTTCTTTTCCCAGGCATTCATCAGTTCTGCCATTTTATCAAGGATTTCTCCATGTTCAAAGTTACGGTATAAGATGCATTCATTTAATCTAGCCATTTTTATTACTTCCTTCTTACCTTGTTGTTTTATCTTATTGTTCTGCTGTGAGTGGTATAATTATTTCGAAAACGATGTACCAGAGTGTGTTTGAAAAATGCTTTACACAAAATATGCCGCAAAGTGGGACGTGCAGATTGTGGAAATGATTTTTCAAACACGCTCTGGCATTATGGAAATGATTTTTAATAATTTCCCAAAATTCTCATTCTGTCAGCTTCTGCCTCAATTCCTCTCAGGGCATTCTTCACTGCACTGTCCTTTAAATTTCCCTCGAAATCAACAAAAAAACGGTACTGCCAGTTCTTCCCTGTGATCGGGCGGGATTCTATCTTCGTCATATTCAGTCCATTATAAATAATGTGAGACAGCATATTGTAAAGAGTTCCGCTCTCATGATGCAGTTCAAAGAAAATACTGATCTTATGTGCATCCTTCACATAGATCGGTTTCTTACTCACGATCACAAAACGTGTGGCATTCTGTCCGTTATAGCAGATATTCTCAGCCAGGATCTTCAGTCCGTAAAGCTCTCCTGCCTGTCTGCTGGCAATAGCTGCCTGCGTCTTGTCATTGTCTTCTTTTATCTTCTTGGCAGAACCGGCAGTATTTTCCATCTCTTTCTTCTTCCAGTCCGGATGAGATTCCAGATATTTTCCACACTGGGAAAGTGCCTGAGGATGAGAACATACCTGTCTGATATCCTCCAGTTCAGCATCCGGCAGTCCCAGAAGTACATGCTCCGGACGGATGATCTGTTCTCCTACAATGCTAAGCTCATACTCTGTAAGAAGATCATAAATATCAGCAACAATACCGGCAGTTGTATTCTCAATGGGAAGTACCGCATAGTCTGCTCTTCCCTCCACAACTGCTTCCATTGCATCACGCCAGGTTTTTACATGAAAGCTCTCAATATCGTCCTGGAAATATTCCCTCATTGCAGCATAACTGTATGCACCTTCCACACCCTGAAAGACAACTCTTACATCTTTCAACGGAAGTGCATCTACCATTTCCAGTTTCTCATCATCCTCGATTCCATGCTCTGTGAGAAGCTGATACTGTCTCTTACGGCTGATCGCCATGATCTGCTGAAAAAGCTCCTGCGCACCAAGCTGATTAAATTCTCCATGTGCCTTACCTCTCAGGACCTCCAGCTTCTGTCTCTCTCTTTCCGGATCCAGAACCTTCTTTCCTGTACGTATCTTATATTCTGCAACATCCTCACACACCTTCATTCTCTGTTCAAAAAGACGTATGATATCGCTGTCGATCTTATCTATTTCATTTCTGCATTCCTGTAAATCTATCATTTATGTTATACCTTTTTACTTTCACAAATTCTCTACAATGTCAGTCATCTCTCCGATAAAGGAAAGAGAGCCAAAGGCAATGATCACATCCTGTTCCCCGGCAAGTGAAAAAGCCTCCTCCACTGCATCTTTAATCGTATCCATTGCCTGTACATTGGGATTGTATTCACTGACAGTCTTCGCCAGCTCTCCGGCAGGCAGCGCCCTTATATTATCCGGAGTCTGGATCGTAAGTATCCGGTCTGCAAAGTGCACAGTTTTCTGAATCACACTTCTGTAATCCTTATCTGCAAACACTCCCATAATATAGATGATCCGTTTTCCCTTAAAATAATGCTCTATTGAAGCTGCCATCATATCCGCAGCAGCAGGATTATGAGCCCCGTCTACCACAAACAGCGGTTTTTTACAGATAACTGTAAACCGTCCGTTCCAGTTTACTGTGCGAAGCCCTTCTTTTTTCTGCTCCGCAGCGGTGGAAAAGCCCAGCTCATCCAATACTTTTAAAGCATTCAGTGCAACTACTGCATTTTCCTTCTGATAAACACCTGCCAGCGGAATCTCATACTCTTCACCCCTGTACCGGATTGTCTGTCCAAGGCAGCTTTCCTTTAGCACCTCTGCCTCAGAAGCATCTGCTATGGTACATTTTGCACCATGTTCTCTGCTGATCCTCTCGATCACCTGCATTGCTTCCGGCTTCTGTCTGGCAGTCACCACTCTGCAGCCGTCTTTGATGATCCCGGCTTTCTTCTCTGCAATCTGTGCCAGAGTATTTCCAAGAAAAGACATATGATCCATACTGATCGATACCAGCACTGCCAGCAGCGTATTCTTAATAATATTTGTAGCGTCCAGATTTCCGCCCATTCCCACTTCCAGCAAAACGAGATCACAATTCTCTTTTTTAAAGAACAGAAATGCCACCGCAGTCTCTATTTCAAATGCAGTGGGATGGGGATAACCATCCTTTGTCATAGCAGCAATAACATCAGACACCTGTGTAATATAAGCAGCAAAGTCCTCTCTGCTGATCCTGCTTCCCGAAACTTCCATCCTGCCTCTGTAAGAATACAGGGTAGGCGAAACATATCTTCCAATGTGATATCCTGCACCTGATAAAACAGAATACAAAAAAGCAATGACAGAACCCTTGCCATTGGTACCGGCTATATGCACATATTTCAGATCATCCTGTGGATTTCCAAGACGTTTCATCAGCTCACGCATATGATCCAGTCCCAGGACACTGGGAATTTCCCGGGTGATTTTGTCTATGTACTCCCGGCTTTCCTGATAATTCATAATAAACTCCTCTTATTTCCATGAGATCCCCTCCACACGTTCCTTTTGCGCATAAGGCACCTCATTGCTATAGTGTAATAACGTGTTCTCATTATATCCTACGTGTATGTTTTTTTCAAGGCAGGCAATACTAGAATCATAGAAATTTATACAGGAGCGTTACCTATGAAAAAAGCTTTCATTCTCTGCGGTCTGACGGGCTGGTGCATGGAAATCCTCTGGACCGGACTGCATTCCATCCTTTCAGGAGAACTTACCATGACAGGAAAAACTTCCCTTTTAATGTTTCCCATTTACGGATGCGGTGCCATCATCCGCCCGCTCTCCGGTAAACTTTCTGCTGTCCCGCTTTTTGTCCGCGGCTGCATTTATACTGTCGGATTTTTCTTCGTGGAATTTATCAGCGGTGCTCTTTTGCGCTGTTTTCATATGTGTCCCTGGGACTACAGCAACACTCCTCTGAATTACCGGGGACTGATAAGACCGGACTACGCTCCCCTCTGGTTCGGAGCCGGACTTTTTTTTGAGAAAATACTTGGAAAACTCTCTTGAAAAAAGCACCTGATTATTATATGATGTTATGAAGGATTAAATAAAAATTCCTGAACCAGTAAAATATGGAGGTATGAAATGAGACACTTAATGAGTCCGCTGGATCTGTCTGTTGATGAGTTAAATACTCTTCTTGACCTGGCCAGCGATATTGAGAAACACCCTGATAAATACGCACATGTCTGCGATGATAAAAGACTGGCAACTTTATTCTATGAGCCAAGCACCCGTACCCGTCTCAGCTTTGAAGCTGCTATGATGAACCTTGGCGGTAAAGTTCTTGGTTTTTCATCAGCTGATTCCAGTTCCGCTTCAAAGGGTGAAAGTGTTGCCGATACAATCCGCGTTGTATCCTGTTACGCTGACATCTGTGCTATGCGCCACCCGAAAGAAGGTGCTCCGTTAGTAGCTTCTATGGCTTCTTCTATTCCTGTTATCAACGCCGGCGACGGTGGTCATCAACATCCTACCCAGACATTAACCGACTTACTTACCATCCGTTCCCTGAAAGGACGTCTGGACAATCTGACCATTGGTCTGTGCGGCGACCTGAAATTCGGACGTACAGTTCACTCCCTGATCGAAGCACTTGTACGCTACACAAATGTAAAATTCATTCTGATCTCACCGGAAGAGCTTCGCATCCCAAGCTATATCCGCGAGGATGTTCTGAAAAAGAACAATATCGAATTTCAGGAAGTAGAGAGACTGGAAGATGCCTTACCAGATCTTGATATCCTCTACATGACACGTGTACAGAAAGAACGTTTCTTCAACGAAGAAGACTATGTCCGCATGAAGGATTTCTACATTCTGGACAAACAGAAAATGGAACTTGCAAAAAAAGACATGTACATTCTTCATCCGCTTCCACGTGTAAATGAAATCTCAACAGAGGTGGATGCAGACCCGAGAGCAGCTTATTTCAAACAGGCACAGTACGGTGTATATGTACGTATGGCCCTGATTCTCACATTACTGGAGGTAAAATTACCATGTTAAATGTTGGAGCACTTCGCGAAGGTTATGTATTAGACCATATCAAAGCAGGCAAGGCCATGACTATCTATCATGATCTGAAGCTTGATAAACTTGACTGCACCGTTGCCATCATCAAGAACGCGCGCAGCAACAAAATGGGTAAGAAAGATATCATCAAGGTTGAATGCCCGGTTGAGAATCTCGATCTTGACATTCTCGGCTTTATCGATCATAACATTACTGTAAACGTAATCAAGGACGAGAAGATCGTTGCCAAAAAAGAACTGAAACTTCCGAATCAGGTTGTCAACGTGATCAAATGCAAGAATCCACGCTGCATCACTTCCATTGAACAGGGACTCGACCAGATCTTTGTTCTTGCAGATAAAGAGAAAGAAGTTTACAGATGTAAATACTGCGAAGAGAAATACACAGGTAAACGCAATAAATAATAAAACAAATATCAAAAAAACAGAACGGAAGAAATCCGTTCTGTTTTTTTGTACGCAATCAGACCGATAAGCCGGGTTATGTCATTGGGTAATCATCTGTCTAGGCCTTACGTTGCCATAAGGCTCAAGCGACCCACCTGAAAGCACGACGGGCAGCCGTATCGCTTTCTATTCGGTCTTGCTTCAAATGGAGTTTACATGTGCCCGGCCTGTTACCAGGACGGCGGTAGTCTCTTACACTGCCTTTCCACCCTTACCTCAGCAAGTGAGGCGGTTTATTTCTGTTGCACTGGTCTGGGAGTCACCTCCACCGGACGTTATCCGGCATCCTGCCCTGCGAAGCCCGGACTTTCCTCGTCTGAACCCTTTCGTCTGTTCAGCCGCGATTACCTGGCCTGGTTGCGCAAATGCTATTCTAGCACGTTTTTTTTCACTTGTAAAGAAATTTCATTCATTACTGTTCACTCCGTTCTCAGTAACGTTGCCAAAATTCATTTCAAATTGCCTGCGGCAATGGAATTTATAGCAATCCTCGTAAATAATGCATTTAAGACAGTTCGGCAGAGTGCGAAAGACAAGAAAGATATCTGCAGGCGTGCTGACGCACGGCAAAGATATCTGACGCAGAATTTCACACTCTGATGGGCTGGATTAAGATGCATTATTTTAGAGGATTGCTATAGGCTTGTATGTCTCGGGATTTTGGCATATTCATGCCAAAACACCTCGCGGGATAGTGGCGTGTGAACAGTAACTTTCATTCTAGTACATCGTTTTCGAAATAACTATACCACTCACTTGTCTGCGAATCCGATTGCACAGGTCTAAAAGCCTCAGCGTAGCCCGCTACGCCTGCGTTTTTATACCAGCACACTCGAATCCGCATCCTACGCGATTGGTATAGTTATTTACGAAACGCTGTACTAGTATTTTACACATTAAAGCAGCTTCCGCCGATAAATTCTCTTAAAATCGAATTATTCGGCACTGCCTCGCTTGGCACCGGAACAAAATATTCAAAGAACTTCAGCAGCCTCTTCGCCTCTGTATACTCCGGTTCGTTCTTGGCAATCCCAAACAAAAGCGGTTCCGCATATACTTTCAGACATGCCAGTTCATAGATCAGCGCAGAATTAAACATTACATCTGCATCCTCCTGGAACGGAAAGATATTCTGTTCTTCACCTCTGCGCACAGACGGCCATCTTGCAATTGTCTCTTTCGCGGAAGTCCCTCTGGTGCGGGCATCTCTTACAATTCTGCGGATCAGACGGCCATCCGTAGTAGGAATTCTGTTGTGTTCATCAATATTCAGCTGAGTCAGAGCGCTGAGATAAATCTTAAATTTGCTCTCCTTTGGCAGCGCATAGCTGAGCCTGTCATTCAATCCATGAATTCCCTCGATCACCAGAATATCGTCTTTATCCAGCTGCAGAAAATCACCTTTATATTCTCTGGTTCCTGTTTTGAAATTGAAAACCGGCATCTCTACCCTTTTTCCTTCCAAAAGCTCAAGCATATCTTTATTAAACTGCTCCACATCAATCGCTTCCAGACACTCAAAATTCTTTTCCCCAAACTCATCTACAGGAGTCAGGTGCCTGTCAATGAAATAATTATCCACTGCGATCGGATGCGGTTTCATTCCATGGGCAGCCAGCTGAATGGACAGCCTGTGTGAAAACGTAGTCTTTCCGGAAGAAGACGGACCTGCGATCATAACAAACTTCTTGTTTCCGGCTGCGGCAATCTCAGATGCGATTTCCGAAATCTTTGCCTCCTGCATAGCTTCCTGGATCAGCAAAATATCCTGGATACCGCCTCTGGTAACCTTTTCATTCAGATCACCAACTGTCGCAATATCCAGTTTATCTCCCCATTCCTGAGATTCCTTCTGCACACGAAAAATCTTCTCCCTCGGTTTAAATTCAGGTATCCGGTCCGGTTCATTCTGAGTCGGAAGCTGCAGTACGAAACCACCCTCATACAAAAACAGATCAAACGTCTTAATATATCCCGTATGGTTCGCCATAAAACCGTAGAAATAATCCTCAAAACTTCCAATACTGTAAAGATTCACCGCAGAGCTTCTGCGGTAATTAAACAGCTTCTCTTTGTCATACATATGATGCTTATGAAAAAGTGCAACTGCCTCACTAGTGCTTACGCTTCGCTTTACAATGGGAAGATTCTCGTCCACGATCCTGTGCATCTGCGCCTTTACCTTATCAATAAATTCCTGATCCAGCGCCATAGGTCCTTTCATTGTAAAATAATAGCCGCTGCCTACAGAATAATGGATCACTACACTGTCTATATTTTCCTGCCCTGCCACATCATAAATTGCTTTCAGAAGAATCAGACTTGCACTTCTGCAATAAGTTTTGTGTCCGATCGGATCTTTGGATGTCACAAATTCAATCTCACAGTCTGCCTTGAGATGCTTATGCAGTTCTCTCAGCCTGCCATTTACGATCACCAGCATTACAGGTGCATCCGTACTTCCTTCGTATTCCTTTACAATCTCACTGTAAGGAATCTTCTCAGGATATTGTTTTGTTATTCCCTGTATCGTAACGTTATACATTTTCTGTCCCATAAATCCTGCCTCCATTTCTGCTATACCGACAAGTAAATACAGTTATCAGCTCCGCTGCCAACAGGCAGATCAGCCAATTTTCATTTATAATTTCATTATTATATGGTAAGAACCCGTATCACAGAATCGTGTACGGGCTCTTTACCTCTGCACAGGAGATTTTCAGTTCCGGAAATGCCTGTGTCAGTTCTTTTTTCATTGCATCCATAAAAATATATTCTGTTCCGTAGTGTCCGGCGTCGATCAGCGCCAGTCCCTGCGCAACCGTATCAATTCCTGTATGGTGGTCGATATCACCGGTCACATACACATCCGCACCGGCCTTAATGACATCCTTGATCATGCTCTTGCCTGATCCTGTACATACAGCAGCACATTTTACCATGCTGTCCAGATTCCCATAAACCTTTACATCATTTAACTTCAGAGACTCTTTGACAAGCTGTGCATACTCTCTCAGTGTCATTTCCCGTGGAAGTTTCCCAACTCTGCCAAAGCCCTGTACTTCCCCATCTCTCTCTTCAGTTATGGAAAGGACTGTGGTATCATGCATCTTCGTATAGTCTGCACTCAGATCCGCCATACCCAGCACATCATAATTGGTATGCATCGCATAATAAACAATTCCTTTCTGTATCAGCGTAAGGATCTTTCTTCCTGTAAAGCTATGATTATTGATCTTCTTAATTCCGGAAAAGATCATGGGATGATGGGTAATGATCATATCTGCCCCATCCTCTATGGCCTCAGCCAGTGTTTCCTCTGTCAGATCCAGAGCCAGAAACACATGGCTGATCTCATTTGTATCATCTCCTGCGAGAAGTCCTACGTTATCCCAGTCCTCTGCTGCATCTGACGGGTACTTCTTCTCCAGCCAGGAGGTCAGTTCATATGCCTTCATATTCCTCTAAAGCAGCAATAACTGCCTGCTTTTCCTCCTCTATCTCGCCCGCACGCTTCTCTGCATTGGGCGCATTCTTTAATCTGTCAAGAATCTCATTGCGGATGCGAAGCTCTCTTTCCAGATACTCCCGCAGAACAGGATGCTTTCTTTCCAGAAGCATTCCTCCAAACCACTCATCTAAAGTATAAGGAGTATCTTCTGAAATATGCATCTTTTCTCCATGAATTACCTTCATCATAGGATAAAACTTGCCATCCTCCAGAACCATCTCCTCCTCTGTGATCTGCCAGCCGATTTTTCTGACAAATCTGCGAAAATGGGGGATATCTGACTGAGGCTGCAGGATCATTTCCCGAAAGCTCTCCCTGACCTCTGCCCCGTCAGTAAGAATCCTCTCCATGAGAGGGCCGCCCATTCCTGCGATCACAAGAGTGTCGCCCTCTCCCGGTTTCAAAGCCTCAAGTCCGTCTGAAAGCCGGGTTTCTATGTATGCGTCCAGTCCATACTGAGAAATATGTTCCTGCGCTCTGGACAACGGGCCTTTTCTTACATCCATGGCAATCGCACCCGGAATCTTTCCATCCAGATAAAGCGAAACCGGCAGGTATCCATGATCGCATCCCACATCCACAAGTCTGTTTCCCCTGGTCACCAGGCCTGCTATTGCAGACAAACGTAATGAAAGCTGCATAACAGGCTCCTTAGTCCAGATAATCCTTCAGTTTACGGCTGCGGCTCGGATGACGAAGCTTGCGGAGCGCCTTTGCCTCAATCTGACGGATACGTTCTCTTGTTACATTAAATTCCTTACCAACTTCCTCCAGAGTTCTGGCACGTCCATCGTCCAGGCCAAAACGCAGGCGCAATACTTTCTGCTCTCTGTCTGTCAATGTGCTCAGAACCTCTACCAGCTGCTCTTTCAGCAAAGTAAATGCTGCTGCATCTGCAGGTACAGGTACATTGTCATCCTGGATAAAGTCTCCAAGGTGGCTGTCCTCTTCCTCACCGATAGGTGTCTCCAGAGATACAGGCTCCTGGGAGATCTTAAGGATCTCACGTACACGCTCTACAGACATATCCATCTCTTTTGCAATTTCTTCCGGCGTAGGTTCACGTCCAAGCTCCTGCAGTAACTGACGGGAAACGCGGATCAGTTTGTTAATAGTCTCAACCATATGCACCGGAATACGGATGGTACGTGCCTGGTCTGCGATTGCTCTGGTGATCGCCTGACGGATCCACCATGTAGCATAGGTACTGAATTTATAACCCTTGCGGTAATCAAATTTCTCAACCGCTTTGATCAGACCTAAGTTACCTTCCTGGATCAGGTCGAGGAAAAGCATTCCACGTCCCACATATCTCTTTGCAATGCTGACAACAAGACGAAGGTTTGCTTCTGCCAGACGTTTCTTGGCAGCCTCATCCCCATTCTCCATTCTCTTTGCAAGTTCGATTTCCTCTTCTGCTGAAAGAAGCGGAACCTTACCAATTTCCTTCAGATACATACGTACCGGATCCTCGATGCTTACACCTTCAGGAACAGAAAGATCGATCTTGTCAAGTTCAATCTCTTCTTCATCCAGCTTATCAATGTCTGCATCGTCATCATCCAGGATCATATCATCTGCATTACTGTCTGTAATCCTAAGCACATCCACTCCACTGGCTTCCAGAAAGTCAAATACTTTCTCCATCTGTTCAACTCCCAGTGGCTGATCCTTAAAGAAGTCATTGATTTCCTGGTATTCCAGTACATTCTTTTTCTTCTTGGCAAGCTCCAGAAGTTCTACCAGTTTTTCACTGAATTTACCCATATTCATTTCCATATGTGCTCTATACCTCCATATAGTGTTTATATTTTATCCTTATTCAAAAGAAATATGCAGCTGCTGCCGCTTTCTTCCAAGCTCTTCCAGTTCTTTCTTTGCTTTTACAAGTTCCTGCAGTCCCTGTATATCTGTGGGATCCCAGGTTCTGTTTCTCTCTTTCAGACTCTCATCCTTAATCCTGATCACAGCATCCGAGAAAGCCCGGTTCTGTTCCTCCGGAGTCTCCAGATGGATCGTTGCATTAAAAAGGGATGAAACCTCTCTCTGCTCTTCACTGTCAATGAAAGCATTCATCAGCCTTGCAGGATTCACATCGCCATCCCTGTGTTGCTGGTAAAGCATCTCTGCCACCTGCCTGTACAGAGGAACCACGAAATCTGAAGGCTGGATATATTTTTCCACTGTGTCAAATATGCCCGGATAAGTTACCAGCCAGGTAAGCATCAGCTTCTGTGCTTTCTCTGCTGCACTCTCCTTCTTCTTTTGCTGACCTGCTCCCACAGGTTTAGGCTGAATCCTCTGCTCTGCCGGAGTTCCCTTCATTGCAAGAGCTCCGACTCTCTTTTTCAGATTCTCCACACTGATCCCACTGTTTCTGTAATCCTTTACGATTGCTTCTATGTAAAGATTTCTCTCCAGTTCATCGGAAAGTTCCAGAAGCATCTGTGCACACCGCTCAAAGAAACGGTTCTGTCCCTGGGGCTCCTCCATTGGAAATTCCCGCTCTGCCATATGTACGCGGAACATAAAGCTGTCCATAGCCTGCTCCAGACGTTTCTCAAACTCTTCCGCTCCAAGTGCCTTGATAAATTCATCCGGATCTTTATGCGGCTTAAGATTTACCACCCTCGAAGAAACACCTGCTTCCCTCAGGATCGGAATGGCACGAAGTGCAGCCCTCACGCCTGCATCATCACTGTCATACAGAAGCAATACCTCCTGAGTGTAACGCTTCAGCAGACTTGCATGTCCGGAAGTAAGTGCCGTTCCCAGCGATGCCACCGCATTGGTAAACCCTGCCTGATGCATGGATATCACATCCATATATCCTTCACACAGGATCAGATAATTTTTTCTCGTGGTTCTTGCAACATTCAGCCCGTACAGATTCCGGCTTTTATCAAAGATCGTAGTCTCCGGCGAGTTCAGGTACTTCGGCTTTCCGTCACCCATCACTCTGCCTCCAAATCCGATCACGCGGTTATTCACATCCATGATCGGGAAAATAACTCTGTTCCAGAACTTATCATACATTCCCCTGCGTTCATCCACATTGAACAGGCCGGAATCCCGCAGCAGTTCGTCACTGTAATTCTTTGACTTCAGATATTTGTACAAATCGTCACTGTACTTATCCGAATATCCCAGGCCAAACTTCCTGATCGTCTCCTCACTGAGTCCTCTGCCTGTCAGATATTCATGTGCCTGTCTGCCACTCTCTCGACGCAGCTGATAATAGAAATATCCTGCTGCAAGCTTATTGATCTCCAGAAGGGCAGCCCGACGTTCTGCTTTCTTCTTTGCTTCTCCGGAATATTCAATCTTCGGAAGCTGCACCCCTGCCCTGTCTGCCAGATGCTTCAGTGCCTCCCCAAAGGTATAATTCTCATATTCCATCACAAAATTAAATACATTCCCGCCTGCTCCGCATCCGAAGCAGTAATACATCTGCTTCGCCGGTGTTACCGAAAAAGAGGGAGTTTTCTCATTATGAAACGGACAAAGTCCAAAATAGGTACTTCCTCTTTTGTTCAGCTTCACATACTGGGATACAACATCTACAATATCATTCTTCATCCTGACTTCTTCAATGATATCGTCTGAATAACGCATGCTTCGTCCTCCTTCTTGATCGATTAATAGACTTCCCATGCTTTTGGTATGTAAATCTCCCGGAATTTCCTTATAGAATACTGGTCTGTCATTCCTGAGAGATAGTCACATACTGCCTGTTCCTTCTTCTCTCCACGCACGATCAGCTCCCTGTATTCTGTTGACATTGCTTCCGGGTGTTCGACATAATATTCATATAACTCCGTCAGCATCTTCACTACCTTTTCCTCTTCCTTATGGGCTGCCGGATTCTCATATACATTCTGAAACATGAGAGCCCGCAGATCCATCATTGCCTCGTAGATCTCTGCTGACATCTTTATGGTATCCTGCTCAAGACTGTTCTCTATCACATCATGAACAAATGTATTGAGCCGCTCTCTGGTTGTATAACCGAGCAGCATCCGAAGCGTGATCGGAATATCATCCTCAGAAATAATCCCCGCCCGCTGTGCATCATCCATATCATGATGAATATAGGCGATCTTGTCCGAAAGTCTTACTACCTGTCCTTCGAGAGTAGACGGATTCCCACTGGTTCTGTGATTCAGGATACCATCCCGGACCTCCCATGTGAGATTCAACCCTTCGCCGTTCTTCTCCAGTACCTGTGCAACCCTGACGCTCTGTTTATAGTGGGCAAAGCCATCCGGATTCACTGCATCAAGAGCCCTCTCACCTGCATGTCCAAAGGGAGTATGTCCCAAGTCATGTCCAAGTGCGATCGCTTCTACAAGATCTTCATTCAGTCTCAGTGCCTTCGCTATTGTTCTGGCAATCTGTGATACCTCAAGAGTATGTGTCAGTCTGGTCCTGTAATGGTCACCCTGGGGCGCCACAAAAACCTGTGTCTTATCCTTCATCCTGCGAAAAGCTTTACTATGAAGGATCCTGTCTCTGTCTCTCTGATAGACAGTCCGTACATCGCATTCTTCCTCCTGCCGCTCTCTGCCTCTGGAACAAAGACTCAAAGCAGCATAAGGACTGAGCATCTTTTGTTCACGCTGTTCCATGCTTTCTCTGATATTCATAAGCGATACCTCCACAAGCTGACAAAATACCTCTTATTAATTATATTCTACATAAAATTTCAAATTCCTCTTTTTTTCAAAAAAAAATTGAAATTTTTTTATATTTTTTTCAAAAAGGTGTTGACATTAGCTTTTACATTTGATATAGTATCACTTGTCGCGAGGGAGAGCAAAAGAATCCCAGAGAAATGCGATATGCGGAAGTGTCGGAACTGGCAGACGAGCAAGACTAAGGATCTTGTGAGCATTGCGCTCGTGTGGGTTCAAGTCCCATCTTCCGCATTTAAAGAATGAGGAACTGTGAGAAGTCATGGTGCCTTATTTTTTTATTCTTTTTTCTACAATAATTCTTTTCTCAGGTAACCATTTTCCGGTCCCCTGCATAATTTATCAGGAAAACATTATCTACAGGAGCTTGTATGGCTTTTTATCATATGCAGATGCAGCAGGAAAATATAGATACAGGACAATATCAGGTTACCGTATCAGACCGGCTGAACAATCGTCCCATAGAAAACGCACGCGTCAGAATCTCCTACACAGGAGCACCCGACAGTACCATTGAAGAAGTGGCAACAGATTCCTCCGGACGCACTCCTGTTATCGAACTTAAGGCTCCACCTCTGGAATACAGTATGGAACCGGTTGAACAACAGCCCTACTCAGAATATACCATTCAGATCGAAGCAGAAGGATTTGAACCAAAAGAAATCGCAGGAAGCCAGGTATTAGCAGATACTTTATCCAGACAGCCAACAACGCTGAATGTCATGGAATCCGGCGAAACTTTCCAGAGAATTGTAATTCCTCCGCATACGTTGTTCTATGAATATCCTCCCAAAATCGAAGAAGCCGAGATAAAACCAATAAACGAAAACGGCGAAATCGTATTAAGCAAGGTCGTTGTCCCTGAATATATAGTGGTACACGATGGGCCTGTCAACGATTCCGCTGCAGGCAATTATTATGTACGCTACAAAGATTACATCAAAAATGTAGCCAGCAGCGAAATCTATGCCACCTGGCCCGACGACACCATCCGGGCAAATATTCTGGCTATCATGTCTTTTACTCTGAACAGAGTTTATACGGAATGGTACCGGAACCATCAGTAATTCGGGGTAGCGTGAAGAAATCATTCAGATTAATTTTGAAGCGGATATTCACACTGTCCTTTGTGATATCAATTCTTTCGATCAGTTTATTTACAAGCACTCTTTTCGTAGTAGTATCTGCATTCCAGAATACATCCTGCCATGTGGGGATTTTACTTCGGATATTTTCCCAGTCATCCATAGAAACTTTCATTGCATCAAGTTCTGCTTTCCTTTCTTCCACAATTCTTTTATGCTTCTGTTCCAGTTCCTTATGTTTTCTGATGATTCCCGCCAGTTCCTCCAGACTCAGAGGATAGTCTCCTGTCATGGCATTTGGAATGTTGTTCTCCATAACAGATATTTTCTGCTGAATATTTTCCAGTTCACTCTGTTCCTTATCCAGTTCGGACTGCTTAACTGCTTTCTGCCGGCTCTGGTTCTCTTCAATCTGGGTGAAAACATCCTCATTTTCCTGAAGCTTTCCGATATATTCTGCAAGTGCCTCAAACACCACAGGCTCAATCTGGTCTGCACGATACTGCTTCGTTTTCTCATGGGGAATCCCATTCCATGCATTCGGGCATTTGTAAATGGCAATTTTACTTGTACGCCTTTCTCCTGTATCCTTAATTGTCCAGTAATTATATTTACTGCCATTCGTCATTTTACGTCCACAATAACCACAATGCAGGACATCAATCAACGCCAGCATACCACTGTTTCTTCTTATTACTGTGACATTCTGGTTTTCCAGAGACTTAATGTATTTGTCTGCTCTCTGCTTTCTGGTGTCCTGTACCTGATTCCACATATTTTCATCTATAATGGCAATCTCAGTATCAGGTTTCTCTGCAAATATCCAGTCCTTACTGTCCAGTCTGTGATATCTGCCATCTACTCTTTCTCTCCGCTTATACGCAGTATATCCTGCATAGACCGGATTTGTAAGAATACTAACAATCGTACCACTTTTCCAGATATCTCTGGGTGCTCTGTCCTTATAAATCTCATGTTCATTCAGAATCTTACTGATCTTAGTTGCTCCAAATTCTTTATGTAAAGAAAGTTCATAGATATATTTTACCACTTCCGCCTGCTCCGGTACAACCACTAAATGATGCAAAGCACGGCCATGTTTGCTGACTTCTCCTGAAAGTTCCAGTTTATATCCGTATGGAGCCTTTCCACCCATGAACTTCCCTTTCTGCACCAGCTTCTGTGCAGTATCCTTTACGCGCATCCCTGTGTCAGAGCTGCTTTTCTGAGCATTTCCATACCTCAGCGCCAGCATCATCTGTCCCATGATATCATCAGATTCCGGGGAAATGCAGCCATCTTTAACTGTATAAATATCCACGCCAAAGCTTTTCAGACTCATGACATATGCACCGATTTCCCACATACGCCTGCCGATACGGTCATCCTTGTATACAACCAGGATGTCATATTCTTTCGCTTTTGCGTCCTGCAGCGCTTCCTGCAGAATATTTCTGTCTACCACTGCATTCTTGTAACCACTGTTACTGCCCTCGAAATATTCCTTTTCATCCAACTGCCAGTCGGGCTGGTTGGATATGTAGTCTTTTACAAGCTGTCTCTGTACACTTAAATCTCCGTCTGCTTCCAACTGTTGGTTGGAGCTTACGCGGAGAAGCATTCTGACTCTCTTCATTGAATTTGTCCTCCTAAAAAATACAAGGGCAGGATACTTCCTGCCCTATTGGTTTTAACTAATACAAATCTTTTGGGATTTTTCCTTCAATTCTCCTGAAATAATTGCCTTTACTTCCTGTTTAATCATCTGATCTCTTGCTGATTTTGGTGGAAATTCAAAGCAAATCTGCATACCAGATCGTTTGATTTTGACAGTATCGTATTTCTTATCCGGCATTTTACCTCCTGCAAGAATCGTCTTTTCTACATGATTATTCACTGATGGCATGGCATATGTAATTTTGTTCACTTCTATTACCTCCCGTGATATTTTCTATATTTTAATATCTTTTTTCTTACATAATTTTATCTAAATTTTCATGATTTTGATAATATAGCATCGTCAACATCCTGATCATCCACTTCTATATCACCCTTAATCAAAGCATATCCTGTTTTTAAGTTACGTAACATCTTGTAATATTTGGTTATTGCAGTATAATCAATTATATTGGCAAGTTTCTTCTCATCACCATCATTTGGCTTAAAATAAATTTTTACAGAAGCCTGATTTAAACAATCAAGTTCTTTTTTGCCAAATTGTGACAAAAACTGCGTAGCCATCAAAAGTGAAACTCCATATTTTCGTGATTCTGTTAACATTTGAAAAAACACTGAATTTTTTCCAAGAGACAAACTCTGAATTTCATCTATGCTGATTACAAGACTATTTTTCACTGCTTTACTCTTTCGGAGTTTTTTCCAGATTATATTTAAAATAATCTCTATTGCTACACATTGTATCTTCGAATCATACCCTGAAAAGTCGATCACATTCACCTTACCGGGTTGTATTGTTTCTGCTTTTCTTCTAAAAATGTTGCTACTTAGCAGAGGGTATAATCTACTATATACGCTACTTGCTTCCGGCTCTTTTGCTTCTAATAGCAAATCACTCATTGCATCCAGTTCTGTATCATATGCGTCAGCAAAGTCAGGATCATCTACCATATAGCCAATTATTTTTTGCAAGCAAAACAACTGATGTGGACCAAAATTTTGGCCCAGAGTCAATATTTCAACAGCATGTCCAACCTTTCTTTTTTTTGCTATACTATCTATTTCCCGAATTTCTGAAAGAAAGTTCCATTCAAAACCATTTTCAAGCACATTAATTTTATGAGTCAATTCATTAAAGAAATCATAATGATTCCCGTCCTTATCAAAGGCAATCACAGTCTTACCTTCCTTTACAGCATCATACTCTATACCAGCCATTCTATAAGATTTGCCACTACCAGTTTTACCCGTAATGAGTATATGGCCGTTCATGCATTCCTTTGATAATATAATATCTTCTCCTCGCAAGCTCTTTCCCAACACCATTTTTACTCCTCCTCTTGAACCATAAACATTTCTAAACAAGCTCTGTCAAGGTTAATCATCCTTTTTCTTACTGCGATCGGATTATTCGGCGATTCTTTCAGAGTCAACTTCTTGGTGAAATCCGCCTTCTCCGATTTTAATGCACCACTTTTAGCAAGTGCACTTTTTACTCTCCTTTCAGATATTACTGACACTATTGGGCGAATTATTTCTTTTAGGCATCTCGTCGTTACCCAAAAATCTGTTGGCGTACAAATGATTATTTCATTATTTTCTAATTCTTCCCATGTAACATCTTTTCGTTGTTTCTGTTGTATATTTGACTTCTCAATGAGTTCGGCAAAAACTTCTGTTATGTCCTCCGAATCAAAAGTAGCCAGATAATAAAGTTCTGTTTTTTCTTCAAAACTTCTTTTCATATACTTCATCGCTTCATAATATTCATCTTCATTTTTCAAGAGAAAATATAACAAATCTGATGCTATAATCTGTTGATGTCTCCAAAAGCTTTCCATTTTCCAAGGATTTACTTTTTGTGCTTCTTCTTTGGTTTTATTCCCAACCCAATGTTCTGCAATACTTTTATCACGTATCGTAAGAAGAGTTCCTATATACATATTATCTTGAAGCAATGTACAGTCAGCATCTGATATATTCAAAACAGGAACTCTAGAATCAACGAGAAACTCTCCCAGACTGGAAACGTTATCAACCAGCAACACTGGAAAAAAATCTGCTTCAAACAGAAATTTCTCCAATTCCAAAGTTTTTATATCTGGATTGTACAACAATATACCGATACCATCATTTGGAACATACACTTTAGAATTTTTCCGCAGTCGTATCACATTAGGAAACGTATTTCCAAGATAATCCAGAAAAACATTTGCCATTCGCCTATTTTCTACTGTTAAAATTATTCCTGCTGTTTTACAATGTTCTTTCAACTCAAATGGCACTCTGTACAGTGCCTGAAAAAATATAAGAGCCACAGGTGTAGACAGCCAATCCAAAAGAAGCTGAACATCATTTACAATAGAAGCTTCATATTCTGGATATATAACAATCTCACCTTTCACGAGACCTCGCCACGTTTCTTCTGCTTTCTGAGTATATGTAAGAGACATTTCTTTGTTGTAATACCATCCCGTTGAATACGGAATTTCTACCTCTGTTGCTCGTGTCAGCAGATTTGAAATCAATAGTGCCACTTCCTCAGCACGCTTTTTCTTGCCATTTGCCTTAATCTCAACTCCATTCTCTTTCAAACAGCGAACCATATGTTCTGGTGTATTCAAATTTTCATTTGTAATATAGATTTCCGTATGCCCCTTTTCTGTACAATAACTAAACCTCCAGATAGTATGTTTTTCTTGCGTCAATAAATCTGTTGAAGAAATCTTACGCAACATTGGATATGTCAGATTAATAAATTCATGTACCATCTCCTCATCATATGCATTTCGATTCTTAATCAACGGAACCCCTGCTGGAGATATTTCCACAACTTTGTACTCACCTTCACGCTTACTTCTGAGCCGTTCACGATTTCTTCTGCGGCATTCGTCAGCAGCTACATCTACCGCCTTTTTTTGTGCTACTTCATTTACACGAATCATCGATTCTACCTGACTTTTATGCCAAACATCTTCTCGATCAACGCTCTGCCTTTGCTGATACATCTTTGGAATCTGTTCTGTCTCATTATTCATTTGCATGCCCGATGTAGAATTCTGTTCATTCGTTATAACTCGCATTGGCTCATATGCCTCTGTTTTATGCTTTTCTGCTGTTGGCAAATTCAATCTGTAAGTTTCTTCATTCATTACTTTCTCATTCACAATTTTTATCTCCATATTTGCACCTCTCCAGTTTTCTGATATAATTCTAAAGAATGTTCCCGGTAACTTCTTTTACACTCATTATATCTTTTACAAACGCATGACACACTCCCAGTTTTAGCTACTCTATTTCTGGGATTGACTATTTTGAGAGGATTACAAATATGAAATCTAATAATGAAATACCAAAAGAATACACTCGTTCAGATCTTACAATTCTACTTACAGAAAAATTAACTAAAAATGAATTTCATATAAGCAAAAACACATTTGATGCAATGTTAAAAAAGGTCAAAACACTGGTTATCAATAACGCATTTGACTACAATCTTTATTATATTGATACTTTTTATAAGGAATGTCCCTATTTTCAAGGTAATAATAATCTTAGATGTGCTATTGGCGCATTTATAAATCCTTTTTATGCTACCGATTACTCCAAATATAAAAAGCAAACTAATTTTCCCTACAAAATACCAAGAAATACCTGTGTTCTTTTTCTGGCGAACATATACGCTATCTGCAACAAAAATTTTATGCCAAGCAATAAAGGATCATTCAAAACAATTCGAGACTATGTGGATTATATAGATACATTTATCGATAATTTTCCTTATCAAGAAATTACATATTTCGATCAAAGTATATATAAAACAGTAGAAGAAATCAGCTCTCTTAAAATTTTTTTAAAAAATATCTTTCACAAAGAACTCGGTGCTGATGTTTATGTAGCATATGAAAATTTCCGTACAGAAATAGACCTATGCCTTAGTCAAACAAATGCTGAATATTTCTATTTCATGCCTTCTTGTAACCTGGCTACCCTTCATACTACTTTTCATTATATAGATAACGTATTTGGTTGTTGGGAACGTGTATTATTCGGCAATGTTCACGATAAATCTTTTTATGAAAAAGCACTTTCTTTCTTAAATATAATCTACAATCATTTAAACATTATGAAACGCGAGACTCAATCTGATTGTAATATACTATTTGATCACCTTGTTCCTGTTTCTCTATGCGATTTAATAGATTTAAACTCAAAGAACCTGAATAACATCATCAATAGAAAATCTTCTCAATTTGAATCAATAGATTCCATAGCAGAATATTTTGAAAATAACTTTAATCAGTTAATAGACTTTTATTCAACTCATGATAATTATTTTTTCTTTTCTCATCACCAAGAGGCTTTTATTCACATTCTAAAACACTGTCGTGATACTTTACGATTATATTTAAAGAGAAAAACAGCCAACACCCAAAGCATCAATATTCAAACTGAACTACGATGCTTTCTTGAAAACATAAATCAACAACCTATGATTGAAGAAACTCAATCGCCACGTAAGCACATAAATATCCCTCTCTCATTAAAAAAATCTGGAACATTTATGCCGTTCCTAGAAAGGTATTTCAGCAAGGAAAATATTTATGCATCAATAGAGAATCTCCCTGTTCCTTCATTAAATTTAATTTACCCTTCCAGCTTCAACACAGCATCTGAAATCATCAATTTATCTGTTCCGATAAGCTTAATGGAATGGAATCAGTTAACTCCTGAAGATCAAAAAAAATTTTTATATGAGTTATGTACTTTTTCCAAATCATTAATCAAAAAATATTTATCATCATCTGACGATATTAATACATCTGATTGACCAGTTTGTTTCTTTATCTCAAAACCTCTACCTTCTGGAACACCAACAAATTCTCTGTTTAAATGTTCCAGAAGGTTCTTTTTTATTTTTGAGATATGTCCGCAAATAGACTAACATTTCGAGACATTCTTCTCATACTTCTGTACTTGTCGATAGAAAGTACTTCGTTTCATTTTCAAAACTTTCATTGCTGTTTTTGCTGTTATATCACCCCTTTTCCATCTTTCATACACTTCTGGGAACTTTTCGGGCAATATAAATACCGGTCTTCCCAAATGTTTTCCCTTTTTCTTAGCGGCTTCAATACCTTCTCTCTGTCTTTTCCGAATCGTTAATCTCTCTTGCTCCGCTATGCTTGCAAGTACTTCAATTAAAATATTCTGAATCATCTCCAGAATCCATACCTGCCCTTCAGGAACTTCTATCAAAGATGTGGGGAGATCTAAAATCTTTAACCTGACTCTTTTTCTTTTGAACCATTCCAATTCTCTTTTTATATCTTCCTTATTTCTGGAAAGTCGATCAATAGAAGTGATATACAGAACATCCCCCTCTCTGAGTCCAAATACACCTTTAAGTGCCTGATATCCCTCTCGGTCAGTATTCTTTCCGCTGACTTTATCAACCACAATATTCTCTGGTTTTACATAGTCCTTTAAAGCCACTATCTGTCTGTCCAAGTTCTGCTCTGTGCTACTTACCCGTGCATATCCAAAGATATTTACATTCCTTTTCTCATTCTGCATAACTCCACTCTTTCCATTTCTGAATATTCCATAGAACTTTTCTCTAAAAATTCCCATTCATCATCTGCAATAAAACCCTCTTGCCATTCCATACAGTCAATCGGCAATACACCCCTTGTAATAAATGTCCCATAAAAATTAACAAGAATACCTTTTTTATACCTACATGGAATACCATCACTGTCTCCATCAGCTAATTCCCAGAACTGTAACCATTTCGGCACAGTTTTTCTATCAATCCGAACATCTGAAAAATATCCAGTTACTCCTCTGATCACCATTGGCATCCAACGTTCATTTTTAGCATTACATCTCACTTCATTTTCCTCATTCATTCCGAAAAAATAATATTTCTCAACTACCACAAGACAGCTATAGCCTTGTGGTAGTCGAAGTATCCTTATCTACATGGAACTAATATTCCGTTTGTACTATCATACCGATAAACATCTTCTGTCAGCACCTCGTCTTCTGCGGTCATATCTGCCATTGTTTTCTTTAATACTGCCTTCAGATCATCCACGTCTGCCGTTTCAGCAGCATGTATCATCACCTCATGTACACTGGTAAATACCGCATAAAAATCTCCATCCAACAATTCTGCCAAACGTTCTGCAACTCCCGGCAAAAATAATGCAGTCGCTCCATTAGTTTTTTCTCTGGTACTCATACAGTTTCCCAATGGTCCTTTATTCAACTCTGCAGTAATATCTGATCTATTCATAAATCCTTCACCATCATTCCCTAAATTGGAAATCATCTTCCACCAGCAATAAATTCTTGGCTCAGACATTTCCGATGTATTCTCCATCGCCAGTTGAAATACTTCTTCCTCGTTCTTATTCCATTTTTCTATCTGTGATTTACGAAGTTTTGTGCTGATAACTCCTCCTTTTGTTTCTCCAATCCTAAAATATACAGCCAAAGCTATATCGCCAATTTTCTTATATATTGCATCTTTCAGGTCCCTTTCATTTCTATTGAAATTAATTGCTCTGAGAATTATCTGTGGTTTTGCATCTTCAAAAGTTCTCAGTTTCTGTGCACTCATTAAAAATCCTGTTTCCTGTACCTGTTGAATTTCTCTGACAATATTATTAACTGCATTAGAAATAGTCTCCTCTCGTGGATCTTCTTCATATAACTCCTTGATATAAATCCCAAGCGCACCTACTTCTTTCTCTGATTCCACACACTCAATCACCAGACGATCGCCCGTTTCCGCATATTTCTCACCTTTTCTGCAAAGATATATCTTTTCTTCTGGTAACTGTAATCTGACCATTAATCTCTCTTTAAGTTCCTTAACAAATTCTTCGTATTTAATCATTACTTTTTCCTCCATTCATGCCACATGAGCACTAAAATCCATTTCATTTTCTGCTTCTGTCATATCAACTGCTATTTTGCTTTTAATTGTTTCATCCGTAGACAATGCTCTCTGAAACTCCGTACTGATCGGAGCATATTTCAATGCCTGTTTTATTACTGTCTTCTTTGCCATTTCCTCGTAATTGGTCTGCCACGGTGAATAAGAACTTCCAAACGCCTTAGAATAAGTTCTGGCAAAGCTATCCATATCTTCTTTACTCATACAGCTATAGCCATATCCTCCATTCTGTGTCTTAAATAAACCATAAAAATAGACCGGCTCACCTCTGTCAGAAGTTGCTGGTCTATGGATCAGTTTGGGATTCAACCCATATTCAAACTCAAATTCATCATTTTCATATACAGTCTGTGCCTGTATCGTCTGCATGTTTCCATTCCGATACGCCAATGTAATCAAACCTTTATATCCCATCTGAAATTGGCATTCCAACTGTCCTTTATTTTTATATGGAATCAAATATGCAAGCCCCAACGGTGTATTTACTTCCAGACCAAGCTGTGCCGCATTTAAGAGAGCCGCAATAAAACTCATTGGTGTACACTGTTGTAACTGCGGTGTATTATTTAATGCACTAAGGGCAATACGTGTAAACCGCTCTGGTGTAATCGCTGATGGTAATGCCTTTTTCAATTCCGGTGTCAGCGCTTTAACCATATCTGGAATGGACATATTCCGTTTTAGCTTTACATTTTCCTCTGATGGTGTCTGTAACTTATCCGCCTGTTGTGACAGTTCCTGCTTCAAGTCCACTTTCTCTGTTCTTGGCATTAATCTCCTCTCCTTTCCCTTATGCCGCAGGTTCGTATTTTACCTGAAATCTTCGACTGCTGCTTTTCTTTAAATAAGTTTCATAAATATCTGGTTTTTCTGCCTTTAGTTTATTGGTATCCAGACGATTAACACTGGTTTGTGACCATGAAATACGATAATCTGGCGCAACTGCTGATACAGCACTACCCATTTGTAATTTTATCTTCTGATCTATCGTCGTCTTTTCCTTTGTCAGCTTCTCAATCAGATGATCCAGTTCTGAACGTCTATGTAATTCTTTTTCCATTCCAAATAACTGAACTTCCTTTTTCTCGTCTGCATGGAAAGTATCCTGCAACATTTGGGTATAATCATCACTTCCATCTGGCTCTGGAGGATTTTTCTTTTTAACACGTTCAAACCAGAAATGTTCTTCGATTTTAATAAGACTGCGGATTGTTTCTTCATCCCTTTCAATTTTTCTGATTACAAAGTCTCTTCCATAAATTAATGCCGCCACATACCAGCATTCATATCCAGAAACTGCCAGATAATGCTGCACCTGTAAAAGATAACTAAGAGGCACTGCACCATCTTTCCATTTTTCTGCTGAATATGGACTCACTGTTTTGCATTCCAGACCTGCTTTCTGCCCCACAATCAATCTGTCGAAATCTGCAAGCATCCAGTTATATTTTTCATTCTGGAAAATATAATTTGCACGCTTAACTCTCATTCCTGTTTCTTCTGTAAATCTTTTTGCCACATATTCTTCTAAGTCCCTCCCCTGCTTCATAGCTTCATTATCCGGGATTTCTTTTATCTTTTCTGCAATCTTATCCTGATACACAGAGAATGCACTTACATATGGATTCATTCCGGCGATTGCTCCTGCATCACTTCCACATATTCCCTGTTTTCTGTATTTAAGCCATTCCTCTTTAGGAAGCCCTATTGTTGATACCAGACGTTTCATATTCATTTTCCTCACTTTCTGCCTGCATATATGCTGTAATAATCTTATCAATGGTATTTGATACATTTTCATCCATTGACCTTTCCTGTCTAATCCATTTCTGATAAAAATACATCAGAAGATTAGGAAAAATGAGAAGAATCTCCACCCCTTTTTCTGATATGTCCTCACAATGCCGAATTGCTGATCTGGAAAGTTTTTTATAGGTTTCTACTTTTTCTACATCATCTTTAAATGTACCTGTTCTTTTTCTCAGAATATTTCTGCAATACTGACTACATTCCATTTCAATTTTATCCCTCAATAGTTTCCTTTTATCCATCTCTGTCCTCCTATGCTGCGCAAAGCATCTGATAAGCCTTGTCAATCAAAGGATTTCCTTCTACTGTTCTGGAGAAAAGGTTCTCTTTGAAATTCTTTGTCCTCCGAATAGGCTCAGAATGAGTCGCAAAATCTGATACTGCATTTACAAAACGGTATGCATTATTTCCCACATCTTTCAGATCGGGTGCATCAAAATATCTTTTCTGCATATCCTCCCGGAGTCGGTTAATGTTTCGGACATGAAGAGAATTATCTTCGTTTTCATATGGAAGAAGCAGCTTTATATAATCCATAACCTGACGGTCTGTTAATTCAATCTTTCTAAGATTTTCAAACTCTCTTCCCAATCTGGACATATATTTTTCTGCCATAAATAATGTCTGTTTTGCTTCTTCCATTTTTCCCTGCACGTCTCCTGTATGCACCATTGACCATGAGCGTTTTGCCGTTGATAAAGCAAGATTCAGAGTATTATTGCATACTACACGAATTGGCGTAACTGCCACTTTAATTGCCCCTGAACCATCATGGGTATTACTGAATACCAGATAAGGACTAATCTGTTCTCCATTAATAATGAACTCTCTTGGCATTCTTGCCAAAATCCATACCTTTCTTCCATCCAGAAGTGCTCCTGCGGTCTCGTAACGTACACCTTCTCCAAGTAATCCATCTGTAAAAGCAAAGGCTTCATCATTCTGCACTACCTTATAACGATCTGTAACAACGCCAAGCACTTTATCATCCAAATCTCTTACGTTGGCTTTATATCCTGGGATAAGCAGGTTATTATCTGTATAAATTGGTTCCTGACGAACTTTCCAGTTTAATCCTGCTAATTCCAGTGCATCTTCCGACCCCGGAGCTTCCATCACTCTTGTTCCTAATCCATGCCACGGGGTTTCTCTTACATAAAACATAGTTTCTACATTTGCTGCCATTTCGCTGTCCTCCTTAGTGTTTTCTTGTGATAATCTCAATAAGTTTCTCTGCTGCAATCCTGATAATAATGACTAATTCCACGCGTAAGCCCTCCATTCTTGTATTTTTGCGCATAACAAAACAGAACCTCGAATTGAGGTTCTGCTCATTAATCACTACTATAATATGTAACTGAAATAATCTGTTTTACATTATGGCATTCCTACCACATATGTCTCATTTGTTCCATTATTAGACCAGTAAATATTTACTCCACCATCATAAAATGTCATCGTTCCACACTCTAATACAGTGCCTTTCCTGTCACTTATAATTTTCGCCGTATCTTCTGATATCTGTTCCAATCCATAAGTAATAACTCCTCCTGCATCTGGAGAAATCCTTTCACTCTTACTCACATCAAGAATGCCGTCATATGACGAATCAGATGCATACACCTTAATGATTCGATAAGTATCTGGATTCGTATAATATCCTCCATATTGGTTAACTAAATTTCCCGTATTCTCATATAAGTTTGACGGTTCTGACTGTTCATTGGACGGAACACCATAACCAGCATCACTGCCATTAGTACTTAAACATTTACTCAGGAAGTTAATATTATACAGCTCAACTTCTGACAGACAGGATTCGTCAAAAGATTCATCTGGAATATACCATGTTTTTTCAGCAAACAATTCTGCTACCTCTGGTGTTTGAAAAACATATCCATGTCTTGCATATATTTCATTGATTCCATATTGGTACATCCAAGCCTGATACTGCTCTGAATATCCCTGAAATTTATAATTGGAAGAATCAGGAAACAAATAGCCATCTGCTTTACTGGTTCCATTAAAATCAACGATATAATTAGGCATTCCATTTAAATTATCTTCCTCATTATCCTGAGACATTCCATCTCCCTGAAAAGATGACTGTATGATTGGCGAATCATTACTATAATATTCCCCGTTTCCTACGTCTCCTTCCATAACCGTTTCAATCAATATCTGATTATCCTGTTTCGTAATACGATCCACTTTCTGATATCCCATATGACCATAGACACAATATATTCCATTGTTATCATCTGCTGTATATAGCAATACTGGATTAGAAAAATTTCCAATAGATTGTGGCATTCCATTTTCCAATGTATATACGTAATTAGTCCAATCAGCATCACTTTCTCCAAAAGAGATAATTAACTCCTTTGTTCCATCCTGATCAATATCATACAATGCATAGTTTCCATTTTTGTCATATGTCGCAGCTGTATCTTCAATTACTTCCGCATAGGAACTATATTCCGGCATAGAGGAATAATCTACAGCTGAATCCGTTTCTGATGCTGGCACCGTTACAAAACAACAAGTCAGAACACTAACTGTGCACAATACAGCTTCCATCATTTTTATCCATTTTCTTATTACTCTTTGTTCTTTCATTTTAATCCCCTTCTACGTTTTTTATTTCATTATACACTCCAAGTATGTCATAATTTGTCTCTATAAATTTTTTCATATAAACCCAAATCCTGAATCAACAAAAAAATTTTTCGCCCGAAGTACAATAATAAATTTTGAAATACCCAAAACTTTAAAGTATTTTTCGCCCGGATTTTTTCAAAAACTTTTTTTAAACTTTATCAAAAATCCTTTTTCAGGCATATAATTTCGAAAAAATTTTTTAACTTTTTTCAAAATCCGGGCATTCAGCAGTTTTCCCTACTTTTATCCAACCATTTGTTTAATAAAAGACCCATAGCTTTCTTCATCTCATTTTTCTATGGCCTTCGATTCTAATAATCTCTAGAATCCCCCCTGATAGTGATTTTAATCACTACATCACTCCCTGCTAATAGTGATTCCCTATTCTTTCCTTTGCATTCATTCTAATCATAAAAACAACATGGAATTTTCGCTTAATATATGTATTTTTCTTGAATAAGTTCTGCTTGTTCAAGCGGAAAATTCGTAAAGGCCCAAACAACAGCATTTTCTCTTAATAGCCGTGCTCTCCCTATTGCTTGTAACAATTCCCCTTCGATATACCAAAATTGAATGCGTTGCAAGTTCAAATCCTTATATGTCATAAACCTAAACTCGAAGATTCCTTTTTTCACTCTTCGATCATGTAATGTTTCTGTTATATCATACCCCAATAGCATTGCCGTATATTTGTACAATGCTTCCGGTTTATGCGGTGTACCCACAACTGCAATATTTTTCCCCTTTAGCTCATCAAAGCCTTCTGTTTTGCCAAAATAAATCTGTAAATCTCTGGTTGCATATTCCTTAAATGTAATAAGTGGAACTACATTTTCGGTAACATTAAAAACAGCGTCTGTTACTTTCTCAAAAGTTAATTTTCTTATGTTTTCTCTGCTTAATGGAGCGTGAGAATATTGAATCAGTCTTCCCACATATTCTACTTTAGGAATCTCTCTAAATTTTACTTTTCGATTTTTGCAGAAATCTTGGTACATTTTTTCATCAGCTGTTGCAGACAAAATTGTCATTTTTACATCTGGAATTTTTATATCATCTCCCCATATCAAAGATCTTGTATATCTGTCTACAATAAAAAAACGAGCTAAAAGTAAAGAAAGTACTTCTGCCCATTTTATACATTCTCGAATTCTATCATTATTTACTTTTATGGGCGCTTCATTCAGAATAATTTCTTTTTCTTCTGCCTGATTTAATATATTTTTTATCGCTCCCACAAAGTCTAATGGAAAGTCACTATATTCACATAATTGCCTTAGTGCATCAAGACTTATACTTTTTGTATAATTCATAATTGTGCGCAGTAAATCCTCATCCACAATAACTTCATATTTTTTCAATAGTTTTTTGGGCAAAGCCAAAAACATTGCGTGTGTTGTTACAACAACTTTTTCTTCTGCTATCAAGCTTGGTTGTTCCATAGACATTCTTATTTTTTCTTTTAGTCCTTGTGATATATTCCCATTGATATCAAGATTTTCCCTTATCAGTACTTTGGCAAAATCTGTACGATTAGCTTTATATGCCTGCTCAACTCCTTCTATTTCAATATTATTATTTTCCAAAATTACTTTAGTACTTAATGTTGGATATGCTGAAATATTCATTTTCAATAATTTTTTTACTACCTCATCCTGTAATTTTAATGTAGGCACAACAATCATAAAATTTTTTTCTGGATTATCTGAAACCATTTCACAATATATGGAAGTTTTCCCTAATCCAGTTTGTGCTTTTATTATATGAATATCATTATCTTGTGATTTTATTGATTCTTTTAACGCTTCTCTTAATCTTTTTTCCGCATTTTCCAACGAAATATAAGACAACACTTCCGCATTTTTATAAATTTTTTTATCCTGCAATTTACTTAACATATTCGTTGGTTCTCCACACACTTTGAAGTATGGGCACTTATCAATTCCACATTCTTGTGAGGAATATTCCTGTTTGCTAATATAATCCCACTGTGCCTTCCATTTCTCCTTATCTGCTTCAACAATCCCCTCAAAAAATAGAGATTTTCCACCATGAAGCTGATACAGGTTTGTCGCTAACAAAAATTTTTTTCCATGCTCCAAATCAGCTCCATTGATATGCTCCTCAAATAATTTGCAGAATTGACTAATCTTTTTTTCATCAATTTTTTGCTTTCTCTGTTCTCTATTTTTCTTTTTAAGTTTTTTACAGTTCTGCTTTTCATCTATGCCAGATCGTTTAAAAACTAAATTTCCCCAAATATAATCATCCGGCAAAACAACAAGTTCTCTTGCAAACTTTCGATTATAGACCGGAAAAATGCTTTCATTGGTTTTAAGCCCATACTTCTTTGAAATATTAACGATTTTTCTCCTAAAATTTCCACTGTCGTCTTGTTTCAACCTGGCATGCGCAGCTAATATTAGCTTTTCAATATCTAACACTGCTGAAAAATCTGTATAAAACAGCTCTTTTCCTCCATAAAAAAGTCTTGAACAATCTTTACATTGATTATCAGTTTCCGGAAAAACCTCAAAAAACAATACCAAGATAAATTCTGCTATGTTACTATCCGTAATAGGTTTTTCCAACACAAAAACAGCTCTAAATTTTTCAATAGCTTTCGTTGATGAAAACGTATGATATAAAAACGCTGGATGCAAGTCATATTCTTTACACCGACATAAAAAATCTTCACTGGATAAGTTATCATCTATATCAATTGCGAACACACTTTGCTGTAAAAAAGAATCCTTTGTTTTATGTTTAGCACCATCTTTAAATACTGCAGGCGTAAAACTATGTCCATACTGTCCGACAGCTTCTGCCAATTCCTCTACAGTTATCTCACATTTTAATCTAAGAATTCTATTAATAATACATGGTGTTTGGTCCGTCATTTTTTTGGTATACCCTTTATTATCTACATATAACAAAACTTTCATTCTATGACTCCTTTTCATAGTATTTATAAAAATGATGATTTTTGGGAATTTGTTTATTTATTATATGAGTTTTCCAACTTTTCATCATTTTTACTGTATTTGTTACACATTTTTTAATTAAAAAATCTCTACTGTACTGACAAGTTGATTCTTGAAACAATCTTGCAGGCTAAATTTTTTATTTCAAGGCAGAGGAAAGAGGTGTAGCCATCGCTACACCTCCTGATGACAGCATTGAAATAAAAAACTTAGATGCAAGATTGTTCGAGAAATCAACTTGTTGGTACACTACTTTGTTTATTATATTCTGTACAGTTTTAGTGATATATTTTCATACTCATAGAAAAACATAATATTAAAAAATAAGATTCGAGGTAAAGTTCTATGAATAATTTATCCTGTATCCTACCGTTCAGTAATAGTGAGATTATACCAGAAGTAATGACGGTCGATGATGTATCCCAATATTTATGTATTGGAAAAAATACTGTGTATGAACTTCTGCACAGTAATCAGCTTAAAGGCTTTCGAATTGGTAAATCATGGAGAATCAGCAAAGACGCTTTAAATCTTTACATCAAAAGAAGTTCCGGCTTACTGTAAAACAGTAAGCCGGAACATTTTGTCAATAAGAAATTTCTTCATTTAATTCAAGGCATATCAAAATTTTTCACCAACATTTCTCTCGCCTCTTTATGTCCTTGAACTGCAGCTTTTCTATACCACATAAGAGCCTTTGATTTATCTATTGCACATCCTCTTCCAAAATCATAGCTTATCCCCACTTTATATTGAGCCTCCATATTTCCATTTTCAGCAGCTTTTTCATACCAAAAAAGTGATTTTTGCTTATCTTTCTCGCATCCGTATCCAAATTCATAACATTTTGCAAGTTTACATTGTGCCGGCTCATATCCAAGTACAGCAGAATCCTCATAATATTTTACTGCCATTCTCTGATCAACCTTGCACATCTTTCCTAAATAATATCTATCCCCCATAACAAATAACTCTTTTGCTTTCTGATTTGATATATCTGGTATATCCTTATGTAATTTATCATGCAAAAAATCATTTGCTTCCAAAACTGAACTACTAATTGCATGACTATTTACAATATTTTTCTTTGCTTCTCCATCTTCAAGAACCATTTTTACTTTACACATTCTATATAAAAGCGCAACTAATAATACTGTGTTTTCTGTTATAATTTTTTCGTCTTGTGTAAAATATTCCCAATCCGTTTTATTATTAATCATCACAATATTTTCAAGATTGTTCATATGATCCTTATAGTTTAATTCTACTATTTTTAAGCTATTATTAAACTTTTCAGCTGCGCTATACAACTCTTTTAAATAAGAACATATTTCATCAACTATTTTTCCTTCCTTCGCTGCTTCAGCATATACTTCATCTGCCTGTTCTGATACTGAATTTCCTGCTTTATTGAAAATAAATCCACCTAATAATAGCCCAATTCCAAGAGTAGAAGCACCTAACACCGCACTTCCCAAGGCAATTCCACCTCCTCCAGCAGCTATAGAACCACCTCCTAAAAATGCCAATGTTGCATTTGTCGCAGCTGCTCCGGAAAGACTTGCAATTGCAGTACCTGTTGAAGCACTTCCAAGTGCAGTTACTGCTGCAGTAGTTGCACCGGCAGCTGCAAATCCTCCTGCTGTTCCTAATGTAGCTCCACCAAGCGCCCCAAGAAGAACTCCTGCTCCTACATACGCTTTCTGTAATTCTTCCGGATTATATTCAGGCAAGTTAATATTCTCTTTTTTATATCCCTTAAATTCTGGTCTATTCTGTATTCTTTCTATGATATCGGAAAATCTCTCGAAACTCTTTAAAATTTCAAGTTCTCTTTTTCCAACTTCATCCATCAATGTGCACGTAGCCCTATTTTGATTTTCAAATTTATTTATATTATTTTTATGACGTATTTCCGCTAAATTCTTCGTTTCATTTGCATCTTTTATTTTAGATATTCCCTGAACTGTATCCACTACGCCTTTTCCCCCTGCAACAACACCTAATGCTGCCAATATTACTGGTACCATATCACTTTTTCTCCTCTTTTTTCATTTTCTCACATATTTCATAATTAGCTTTATAATACACTTCTAATGACATTTCTTTTTTCAAAAATCTGTCATAAAATTCATCGACTCTGCAAATCAAGGGTCTTGAATCATAAATAGAGCATATACTCTTTTTCAAATATTTACAGGTTCCGTCCCCTCTATCCAGTTCAACATACACACCCGTTTTATTAAGGTTTCTACAACAACATCCACATTTATCACATTTGAACACTATTCAAATACCAACTTTCCTTGTTTATTTGACATATGTGTATCAAAATCCCCATTCCATGGCTTCTTAATTCCTATTTCCTCAAATTTTTCAAGTAATAATTTATTCAGTTCTTCTTCTGAATTTGCCTGAGAAAATATTTTTATCGTCTTTTCGAATTTATCAACTTCTTTTTTATACAACACCAGATCAATCTGCTTCAGTTGTTCCAAATATTGTGTCAATAATTCATTGATTCTTTTGTACGCATTAAGCTGTCTTTGAAGAGCATCTGTCATTTTTATTCTAATACATACTTCTTTTAAAACTAGAACCGCAAATCTTCCCCATGCACATAAGTTCATACGCATAAAATACAGTAGGAAATTACCGCCCGATCTAATTCCTGCATCTATTCCATCCAGGGCACATAACGTTCCAGTCCCTATAAGAAGCATCACTCTCAAATCTGCATTTTTAGAAGAAGGAATACATTCTTTAAGTGGTCTGTGATACTGAAAATGTCTTCTCAGTGACCAAATGAGCCGAATTGTAAACTCTGTGACTACTACCGGTATAGCCTGTGTCATTCCAAATCTGAAATCATAGCTCATTACTGCCGAATTTTTCTCTGGTTGATATGTAAATGCCATTTGTGCAATCTCAGCTAAAGTTTTTCTCTCTTCTCCGACTTTAAATTTTCCAAAATTACAGAATCCAAAGAATTCATAGAAAGGCATCGTAATTCCCATTCCTCTATTATGATTACCACTGCTGCCAGCTACATCTGACATTAAATGTCCAAACCAATTTGCTATACCACACATTATTTTCATTATAAAATTTTCACCTTTTAGTTCAAAAGTATCACTTTCAATCGTGATCAATTGACCGTCCGCAATAAATGATGAAGTCATAGTAAACTGATTTAAAATCGAAAAAAATAAACCAACAATATCCGGAGAATGCCCCAGTGACATCATATGATGCATTTTAGCCGATATTTCAAATGCTCCATCTACATCAACAGTTCTTCTCTGGTCATAGTTCACTCTAAAATTACGCTCTAAAAATCCAATTGCAGAATTAACATTATTTTCATTTTCATCTTTTGGATTCCATTTCATTTTTTTTGCAAAAGCCATGACTGCTTTATCAACCTGCTGATCCGTCCACTTTCCTAAGATTCCCTCTCCCGGCATACCTACCAGAAAAATATCCATTACGCCTCCAATAGCTCCACAAGCTACTGCAGCCATATAATCATACTTATCGCATTTATCATCATATTGTAATAAATTTCGATTGGCTTCACTTGCTTCAATTAAATCACTTTTTTTATCAGTAAACACATCAATTCCTCCGCTCTGTCAATCTGTAACAATATACAACTATGGTTACACCCACTCAAGTCCTTTTTGCCCTTTCAACCAGATTTCTGCACCATTCCCCACAACTTCGGCACTAATCAGATATTTCTCATTTTCTTTTTCAATCACTTTTGCTGTAGGTATTTTATCAAGCACTGCGTCTAATGCCAAATCATTACACCAGAATTTCAGTCTTTTCATTTCTCCACCCCACATTAACGGAGTTTGATTACGAAACTCTTGTTCTTTAAATTTTTCCGAATATGGAATTTTGAAATGTTCATTTAATACTTCCAACTTTTCAATTCGATCTATGCGATAAATCGTTGGTATACTGGTTTTGTTATGTTCCGATGATGCCCCATCAATAGCCGCCAACATATAAAAGTAATATTCTGAAAATAACACACCTAAGGGTTTCAGTATTCTCTCTACTTTTTTATGTTTCTCCAAACGCTGATATAGTATCTTCACTTTTCGTTCATATTCCGCTGCCTGAGCAACTTCCCATAATATATTAAGCAGATTTTTTCCATGATTCGGTCCCTGATAATTTATTGCTTCATTTGCGAGATACTTCTTTATTTCTTTTCGCTTACTTTCATCGCCGCAAAAACTTAGCAGATATTCCATAACCTGATTCATTTCTACACATGACAATCCTTTACTTCCCAAAAGTATTTTCGCTATAGCAAAAATTTTCTGATAATCTGATAATGTATCTTCCTTTTCTGTCATGTAATAGCAATTACGATTTCGATCATAAACAACTTCTTTCCTAATCTCCCCATCTACTGATTTTTCAGCCAGATAATTTCTGATTTCTGTTATATCTCTTTTAAATGAACGATCTGAGACCCCGGTAGTATTAATTTCATCTTTCAAATAAATGATTTTTCCACTGGACAATCTATCATACAAGCTAAGTACTCTGCGCATTTTATTGTACTCAGAATCCATAAATCACATCACCTTCTATATTTTTTCTCTAGCCTTATTATATACTTTAGGTATGTCATTATTTGTCTCTGTAAAGTATTTTCCATATAAGTCTGAATATTGTCTAAATATATACTATAGTATCGGTTACTAAATAAACTTTATCATCTCGAAGTACAGAAATCAAGCCGTTACTATATATTAAGGTGATTAAAATGAATAATAATTATAGTATCGGTCGAAAAATCAGGGAACTACGCCATCATTGTGGATTTACGCAGGAAGAATTAGCTTTTCGTGCAGATATTTCATCTGTCTATCTCAGGCAAATTGAGAAAGATGACAGAAATCCAACCATATCAACGGTTTTGAAATTATGCAACGCTTTATCCATTCAACCTTCGGAACTTTTTGAACTGGAAACACCCATTCCTCCTTCATCAACAGAAGAACAAATCGTTGCTTTTCTTTCTGACAAAACAGAAAACGAAAAGAAAATTGCTCTTGAAATTTTAAGAACGGCCTTCCAACTTAAGTCCTAATAATTCGTATCTACTACTGTTAATCATATTATACCGTAGTCCATTCTGCTCTTCTTAGTTTTTTTATTGCTTTTAGCAACTGTAATTAATTATCTCTAAAATGACAAAAAATAAAAATATATGAAAGAACAAGGAGGAAAGGCGTTTGACCTTTCCTCCTGTTCTATATCTTTCCTAAAGATTATATTCTTTATATAACTGCTCACGTCTTTTAGCATCTGTTGATACAATCGGAATTTCTTCCGTTCTCTGTTCTTGAATTAATCGAGTAATCAAGCTTCCAAGTCGAGTTTCTCCCTGAACCTGCCCAATTTTAGTATATTTTAATTGCTTCACCCCTTGCCTGTCCGATTGCCTCTCCTTCTGCACGTCCAATTGCTTTTCCCTCTACTTTAAGTCTTTCAGATTCCAGTTCCAGAACTTTTCCTCCAATAATATCACTTATTCCTTTCCGAACATTCTCTTCTTTTCGTAAGATATAGGGTACATTATATATTACCAGTATTTCTTCACATAATTACTGGCATCTTCTTTAGATAAAGAAAACTCTTCCATTATATTTTTTACAGCAGCTTCCTGGTTAAGTTTAAATTTTTTACAGGTTTTAATTGCACCAGCAATCATGCCTTCCTGAAGTCCCTCAGCTTTAAGTCTTTCAGATTCCAGTTCCAGAACTTTTCCTCCCATGATATCACCTATTCCTTTCCGAACATCGTCTTCCTTACGGAAAATATAATCCGCAATCTTTACAATTAGCTTTGTCAAATCTGTATACAGTTCCGATTTACCTGTCTCTGTCAGTTCTTTCTCCAGATTTACCCGGATTTCTTCGTATTCGTTTAAGAGTACCTGAAATAATTCTGGATTGTTATTAAAATCATGTCCTTTTTTCTCGTATCTCATAATATAAAATGGCAACAGCATCAACAGATTTTTCTCAAAGATACTGTCTTTTGTATAATCAGCCATTTTTATAGTAGGTATGGAATATAAATATGTATTTCCATCTGGAAAAACTACATCTGCTTCCAGATAGTCCGGCGTATTTCCAGAGCTTCTCAGAAATAGTACACAGGACTTTGGAAATTCTATCCGGTATCTGCGTCCCTGTTTCTCTGCATGTTCTATGCCGATTGCAAAATCATACTCAATCATTCTAATTACCATTGTCGTATCATCTGTGCTCTGGCATTCGATATGATACATTTTCTTTCCGATCAGCAGACAGGAATCTGTAATGATCTCTCCATCCTCCAGCTGATGTTCATTGCGAAGCTGTGTGATCTTCACATCTTCCGGATATGATGTATGGAATACTTCATTGATCAGCGGCACTGCCAGATATGGCATCTTCTCGATCATTGTACGAAATACATCATCAAAAATCGTATTATTCATATAACACTCCTTTTTGTACTTACATTATAGCATTTTAACGGGTTTTATTGAATACTTAATCTCTTTGAAATTATGTATTTTTATCTTTGGAATCAGTGGCAGATACTGCCTGAAAAATCACTTATTAGAAAATTTAGATTACTGCTTACATCCTATACTATATAGCATTTACATTCATATGGCAAGTCCAATTTGGGCAGTTATTTATTTAATCTTCCTTATCTCCATTATTTTCTATGGTATAAGCGTTTTTCCCATGAACTTTAATACATAATTCGTCAAATTGAATGTTTCTGCAATACCGAATTAGTGTCGATTCCGACGTACCGGAACAAAGGTTATGACTTTACGATCACTTCCTCCACTGCCTATGATCACAAATGGATCTATGGCAGGAATATCTTTGCCAGCATTGACCGCATTGTAGATGAACTGTTTGAGAATTATCTTTCCAGACCAAATGTACGTCAGCCAATCCTTACTCAGTACTGTGACGGCAAACAGGTACAATGCCGAAACAGAGGATGGATGACACAATGGGGAAGCAAGGCACTGGGCGATCAGGGATACTCTGCCATTGAAATCCTACGGACTTTTTACGGAAATGATATGTATATCAATGTGGCGGAAGCAATCTCTGGCATCCCCGCCTCCTGGCCAGGATATGATCTGGATATCGGTACATCTGGAAATAAGGTAAGGCAGATCCAGGAACAGTTAAACACAATCGCAGAAGCTTATCCAGCTGTCCCTGTTGTCACCGCAGATGGAATTTACGGACCTGAGACCCAAAATTCCGTCAGGATTTTCCAGAACATTTTCGGTCTGGACCAGACAGGAATCGTAGATTATCCAACCTGGTACAAAATTCAGGAGATCTACGTGGCAGTCAGCAGGATTGCTGAGTTGCGTTAGGGTTGTAGCAAAGCAGACAAAATATGCGCATCAGCCTGCAAAGAACTGATGCGCAAGAATATATCACCTATCCCTTTCCCTTTTCAGATATCATCTTTTTAAGATTACCTCATTCCTTATAAATTTTCGACAACTACCTTGCATTTCTTCTTACAAAAAGCAATTCCATATGCCAGAATATCATTTCTGTCCTCATTACGAAGCCGTTCATCATAACGCAGCTCCCGAATCTGGTTCATTGCTTTTTCACAGGCTTTTTCCAGTCCGACATAAACTCCTGATTTCGTTATCTGAAAAAATTATAGCACCATTGTATTTCTATGTTTCTCTTATACGTTTTGACTACATTTTGTATTCCGCAATCGCAGTTCTTGTTCTAAGTTTTCGAGCAGTTGATCTAATATCCGGATTACTTCCATCAACTGTTCCTTTTCCAGATTATCATAATATACTCCTGCCAGCACAGACACCGGTTGTTTGACAAGTTCCCATATTTGCTCAGCCCATTTTCTGGTAATGATATCTTCTTCCGGCGTTCTTTCAAGGTTATATCTGCTGCCCGTAAAACGCGATTATCACTGTACCCGCTTACGATTCCCGCCAGAGTTTTCATACTGCATGGAATCACGATCATTCCCATCGTACGGTAGCTTCCACTCGCCGGACCTGCACCGATGTTATAGTTATCATGTACCTCGTCCGCAAGAGCATATAGCTGTTCCAATGTATAATCTGTCTCCTGCTCCAGCGTCATTTCCGCACCTTTTGTCACAATCAGATGTGTCTCTATTATTTCTTTATACTGCTGCAGTTGTTTCAGCAATTCTATTGTAAGGGGCGCTCCGGAAGCCCCACTCATACCGATGATAAGTCTCTTTCTCATCTTTCTTCCTTTCCTGACTCTTCCGTTCATATTAAAATATGTTTAAAAAATTTTCCAACAATTTGCACAAATTATACCCGTTCGTTTCCTATTTCCTTCGCAATTCTTCTTTTCACATGGATTATTCCAACAAAGAATACGTAAGAAAGAATCCTGTCCAAAAGACTGTTACATCACAGAAACATTGCAGAATAATCTTCTATGATATAAAAAGCTCCCCTCAGTATCACAAATAATAATCACTGAGAGGAGCTGTAATTTCAGAACAGCAGAGCTGTTTTCTTATTAAGATATCTTCTTAGATTAAGAATTTTCTTTCCCAATCTTAACTTTACAATGTTTCCGATAACAGGCAATGCCATAATTTACAATATTCTTCATCCCGTCACTCTTTAACCTTGCAGCATACTGACGTTGTTCAATCTGTTTCAGAGCTTCTGTACAAGCTGCCTCCATTCTGTCTTCCTGAGCATATTTCATCTCGATCACCACTCCGACACGATTCTCCGGAACTTCCAGTAAAATATCACAATAACCTTCACCAAATTCTATATTCGACCAGACAGCCCAGTTCTCCATATGACTTAGCAGCCCCAGTAAAACTCCATGATAAAAATTTTCTTTTCTTCCCTTAACTGCCGTATCCCGAATACTGATTGTATTCCATAAATAGTCGTTAAACAAATCTTCTATCGTTTCTGCATCTCCATCAGGAAAAGCCATGCATAATTTATCAAGCTTCTTTACATCCTCAGATGACTTTTCCTGAAACCATTCCCTGATCTGAAGTTCAAACAATTCTTTAATTTCTCTGTTAGGAATTGCCAGACGTAACTTTCTGCTGTCTATTCTTTCACGTTGTGTTAAATACCCTGTTGTAAAAAGTATACTCCAAAGATTCTTAATGGATTTATCCAGTTCATTATATGTCAGTTCCTGTTTTATTTCTTTTATAACCGTTTCTCCCGAAATCAGGTTTTCGATTTCATCTCTCGTCTGTTTATTCGCTTTATCTATAAAACGACTCACAATGCTGTTGCTGCTGGTATTAGACCAGAAATCTTCTGGTATCGCATCAGGATCTGCACATAAATTTCTGCAATAACTGACCACGTCCCAGGGACAATACACTGCTTTCTTTCCAAACTGATAACCATCATACCATTCCCTGATTGTTTCATGGTAGTCAGAAAGCCCAAAATATTTCAGCATTTCTGCGACCTCATCATCTGTAAATCCAAAGAACTCATCAAACTGCACACTCGTAATTGAAAAAACATTAAAATTATTTAACCCTGTAAAAATGCTTTCCTTCGCAATTCTCAGGCATCCCGTAAGTACTGCAAAAAACAGGCTCGAATTTGTCTTCAAAACATTTCCAAACATGTTTCTGATCAAAGATACCATCTCGTCATAATATCCATACTGGAACGCTTTATCTAATGGCACATCATACTCATCAATCAAAAGAACCGCTTTTTTTCCATAATGTTTCTCCAGTAATACAGTTAATATAAGCAGCGCCTTCTCCATTGTGGCATCAGACATTTTGAAATCGCCATGATCATCAACGACAGTCAATGCTTTATAAGAGTTTTTTTCTTCCTCTGTAAGGCGGCTGCTCTCTGCCAGAGCACTAAGTCTCCACGCCTCCATTCCCAGAGTATTCTTCAGCGATTTCCGGGCTGACTCAAAATTTAATCCCTCCACATTCTTCAATGTAAGCGAAATTACCGGAAACTTTCCCATATATTCTTCACACAGTTCTTTTTCACGGGATACCTTCAGTCCATTAAACAGCGATTTATCACATCCGATTTCCAGAAATGACTGCAGCATATTCATATTCAGAGATTTTCCAAAACGGCGAGGACGTGTAAACAGATTCACTTCTCCCCAGTTATGAAGAAGTTCTGTTATCATTTCTGTTTTATCCACATAGTAAAAATTATGCCGGATTATTTTTTCAAAACTATCTATTCCAATTGGCAGTTTCTTTCTGTTCCGCATATTTTTCATCCTCCTTCATTACCAGATTTTGCAAGTCAAACGGATATTCGCAATCCGCATTCGGTTAAAAAATTCCCCGAAAAACAGCTTCCCTGATTTTAGATAATGATAACATGAAACATTTGTAACGTAAAGCAGGAGTTACTGCCACTTCGAGCCCGAATAAGCCAGAAATAATAACAGCAATTTTTATTTCAGACAGGAATTATTTATGCTAAAATATACCTAATTATAACAATTCCGACGTAATTTCCTAAGCATAACAAAACAGCAGCCATTGCGGTACTGTTTAGAGTATCTCACAATGGCTGCCTGTCTGATATCACAATTTCATTTGTTATTTCTTATACCAGAATTTCTTACATTTCACAAGTACCTTTCCATCCGGAGCATCTGTCATCATTCCAATTTTGAACCTGTAATTTTTTGTCTTTCCGGCCGGAATATTTACATTGTAGGTTTTGGTCGGTGTTGCAGTTTCATCCAGTGGTATCTCAAAATACATCGTTACCTTTGTAATCGTATAACTGGAAGTGTTCTGCATACGGGCAGTTATATACAGCTCTCCTGTGTTCGGATTGTACTCATATCCCTTGTAGCTGACTTTGAGCTGTTTTAGCTTAGGTGTCGCTGACTTATACCAGAACGATAAGCATTTTACCTTCGGCGCTTTATATGGCTGCTGAGTCATTTTTCCAATATAAACCGTCTTATTCACTGTCTTTCCGGGATTGATCGTTACACTGAAGGTCTGGGTTATGGTTCCATCCTCCATAATAGGTATCTCATATCCCATCTTCACTTTTGTAATCGTGTAACTCGAAGTATTTTTCAGACTCAGCTTCAGATATAACTTTGCTGTATCATTGTCATATTCGAATCCTCTGTAGGTTACTTTAAGCTGTTTGGCAGTTGGCTTGGCAGCAGCCGATGCTACCCTTGGGAAAAATAAAAGTGCTGCAACTGCCGCCAGAAGAAAAAATACCAGATAACTTCTACATTTTCCTGCAAATCGATTTTTCATACTCATAAAAATCTCCTCCTCTCTTGATGTGCCATTATAGTTTCAGGCAAATATCAGGAAATACTTTTGATACACCTGATATTTTTTTCAGATTTATTATATATTTACAATACAATATCAGGAAGAAATTTTCTATTAACTATTGGTTAGTTTTTTATAAGCGCCATTACAGTCATCTATAACTTTGATTGTAATTGACCTAAAAAGAAGCAGATCTCCGTTTCTGAACTCAGAAATGAAAATCTGCCAGCTTAACTTATGATACTAACGGCAGTACGTAAGTCACCCAGAACCATGACATAGGCATGATCAGCACCATCGCCGGTATCATGTCCGCAGTTGGAAAGTTCTTCAGCTTCACCATACGAAAACCGGTTGCAAGCATCAGAAACCCGCCACAGGCTTTAAAGTCATTGATCATGCCCGGTGTAGTCAGCGGGAAAATCGCCGTTGCTGCAAAGAACAGGATCAGGAAAATGATCACCTGCGGAATGGCGATCATACACACTACCATTCCCAGGCTGCAGGCAAAAATAGCTGCTGTAAATAAATCCAGAATAGATTTGGAGATCAGCACTGAATGATCCCCGCTCATTCCGGATACGATAGAGCCATAGATTCCTGTTCCGCTTGCACAGAATAATACAATAATCGTCACCAGTGTATTCATAAACTCATCCTCAGAAAGCTCTGAATTTGAATTCTTGATAAATTTGCCGATCACACGCTGCATAACACCGGCACCGGCATTAATCCTTTCTCCAAGATGAATCGCAAGTCCGATTCCCGTACCGATCACAACAGAAAAAATAACCGCCGGCATATTTTCCATCAGACCGATGGTGCTGATTCCCATTCCCATAGAACATACCCCGAATACAAGGGTAATATCCTCTTTGAATTTCGGACTTAATTTGTGCCCCACAAGAGCCCCCAGGATTCCGCCGATAACTATGGATAATGCATTGATAATTATTCCAATAGGCATAACCTTTTTCTCTCTCCTTTATCTTTATCTTTTTTCTTCTTCGTAAATATTATACCCATCTCTGCCATTCTGTTTTGTCTTATATAGTGCAGTATCTGCATTTTTATACAGATCAAGATATCCTGTTCCATGTTCCGGAGCAAATGCCATTCCGGCACTAATGGTAATATTCTTTCCATTCATTTCCGGAAATGTTAATTCTTTAACTTTTTTTATCAAACTTTCGATTCTGGAAACAGCCACTTCTCTGCTGTCCGTTTTTCTCATAAATACTACAAATTCATCACCACCGATCCTGCCGACAATGTCTCCTTCACGAAAATGCTCATGAAGCACTTCACCAAATTTGTGCAGGACTTTGTCCCCTGTAATGTGTCCATATATATCATTTACTTCCTTAAAATGATCCACATCCATGATCACAAAAGTTCCCGGTTCCTGCGGGTGTTCCTGCAGAACATTATGGATCCGTTCTTCTGTACTTCTCTTATTGTACGCGCTGGTCAGTGCATCTGTCTCGGCTGCCTGAATAAGCTGTTTATTCTTTGATCTGTTCTTAACAAATCCCCAAAGGAACAACATGCTTACCATAACACAAAAACCGATTGTAAAAATCAGTTCATATCTTCGTACAAAGTTATAAGATTTCTGCGCTTCAGAAACAGGGATAACATAACAAATCATCCAGTCATTCAATCCCATATCTGTATAGGCCAGATAACGGTCTGAATTATAATCATTTCCAATTCTTATTTTCATCAGTCCATCGGCACCCACTGTAAAATCTTTTTTCACTTCTGTCAGGGACGAATCAAAAATAAGTGTCTGATCATCATAAAATTCAAAAAAGTTATCGCCATATTCAATCTCATGATAGGCAAAATCACCATCATACGCAATAATCTCACCATCACTGGTAGTAATCAGTGTATATCCTACATCTTCAAAGAAATCGTTAAACAGCATACGGCTTAATGCAGTTACGTTATAAGAACCACCCAGAACTCCTATCACTTTTCCGTTTTTCCAGACCGGTACGCCCAGAATTACACGGGTTTCTTTATCTACGCTGCTCTCCAGTGGATCGCTTAGTGTTTCTTTTCCCTCCATTCCTTCCTTAAAATATCTCCTCGAAGATACATTCTTCTCTGCTCCGTTATCATAATGAGCCGTACCATCTGCTTCAATCAGTGCTGTACGCTCTAAAGCAGTTTCCTCTTCAAGTGATATTAACATTTCCATATTTTCATCCGACACAAGTTCTTCGGATTTTCCAATCTCTTTTGCTATACCCCTCAGATATCCATAATGAATATCCAAAATTGCTTTAATATGTTCACTCTGTCTGGAAACATTCGTCTTAATTACTTTCTGCGAGTTACGCTCAATAGAATTCTGCGTGCATACCAGAAATATGCCCAGACTTACTGCTACCGCACACACAAATATAAGAGCAGCAGCTACATACTCCGTGATTTCATTTTTCTTTCTCATAAACATCTCCTTTCACCCCACATTTTTCTGTTTGTCTTTTGTTGGGTTACATTATACACACACTTTCCCGAAACTGCGGTCAAAATACTTTCACTGTTAATCCTCTGTAACAGATTTGTGTAATACATATATCTGTCGCTTAAACCTTCAGGACAATTTTAATATATCAAATCGAACTGTGAAAATCCAGATAAATCGTCAAATTTTCGTCAAAAAAAGACAGACTCTCTATTTTCTTTCAAGATATCTGTCTTTTTAATCATATACATTACATTGGTTCTAAAGTGTGTTTAAACTTTACGCAAGATATGCGTCACATTTTATGGGAGATTTTTTCAAACCCACACTGGTATGCCAGATGATCAGATCAGCTTAACAATATCGTTATACATAACAAATACCATCAGCGCCATCAACAGCATCAGCCCTGCGAAATGGATGCCGCCCTCCACCTGTCTGTTAATCGGTTTTCTGCGGATTGCCTCTATGACAAGGAATACCAGCCGTCCACCGTCCAGTGCCGGAAACGGAAGGAGGTTCATAACTCCAAGGTTTGCAGAGAGCAGAACTGCCAGATTAAGCATATTCATCCACAGGATCATGGTTCCTTCGCTTTTGCTTTCCTCATACGTAGTTCCGATTGCATCCACAATTCCGACCGGACCACTCAGATCTTTCATTCCAAGCTTTCCGCTGACCAGCTCTTTCAGGCTGAGAATCGTTGTACGTACCATATATTTTACTTCTACGGCACCATATTTGACTACATTCAGCCCTTTTGCTTTTTCAGAATACATATTGTAGGTAAATCCTGATTCTGCCGTACGGTATTCTTTTGGTGTAACCGTAATATCATATTCCTGTCCGTCCCTGGAATAGGTAATCTTTACAGACTTTTCTGTCAGCGGATTCTCCTGAATATATTTCTGGTAATCTGCTGCATTTGTAATCTTCACTCCATTAATGGATGTGATCACATCTCCCTGCTGAATCCCTGCTTCCTGCAACGGCATTCCATCCATTACAGATTCCACTGTCATGGCAGAAGTATCATCCCCGTTGAAATTGCAGCCCAGAAGGTATCTCACATTTGTATCCGACTTATAGGAAATGTCCATCTTCTTTCCATCACGCTTAACAGTCAGGTTAATGGTATCTCCCTCTTTCAGCTGGTTCAGATAGGAATATACATAGAGATCTTTTCCCAGATCAATGTGATATCCCTGATAACCGGTAATAATATCTCCCTCTTTCAGTCCTGCCGCCTCAGCCGCAGAACCTTCCTTTACGGAAAGAACTCTGGATGGTTCATATCCTACAGCACCTACAATGATCACAGACAATACAAATGCCATGATAAAGTTAAATACCGGTCCTGCGGCAACTACAGAAATCCTGCCCCACACAGACGCACTGTTAAAAGTTCCCGGTTCATTCTCTATGTCCGTATCCTCCCCCAGCATGGCACAGGAGCCACCGATAGGAAGAAGTTTCAGTGAATATCTGGTATCTCCTTTCTCAAAACTGTAAAGTCTTGGTCCCATTCCCAAAGAGAATTCTGTGACCACGATCTTATTCAGCTTTGCAAAAAGAAAATGTCCCAGCTCATGAAAGAGAATGATTGCACTGAATATGACAATTGCAATAATAATTTTCAATCTACCACCTGCTTTCAATCCAACGATAAGTTTCTTTCTCAATCTCCAGAATCTGATCCAGGTCCGGATCCTTTACTGCTGTATGTCTGCTCATAGACTGCCCGATAATCTCGTAAATATCCAGAAAGCTGATTTTTTTCTGAAGGAATTTGCGGACTGCCAGCTCATTTGCAGCATTAAAAACGGTTGGCATACTGCCGCCTGCCCTTGCCGCTTCCACCGCCATTGGAAGACCTTTAAAAGTTTTCCTGTCCGGCTCCTCAAAGGTGATCTGCTTCAACATATGAAAATCCAGTCTGTCGCCTTTTAAAAATCTTCTGTCCGGGTAGCATAATGCATACTGTATCGGAAGTCTCATATCCGGTGTTCCAAGCTGTGCCATCACTGCACCGTCCTCGAATTCCACCATAGAGTGGATAATACTCTGCGGCTGAACCACAACCTGAATATGATCCAGATCTACATCAAAAAGCCATCTGGCTTCCATAACTTCCAGACCTTTATTTACCAGAGTTGCAGAATCCACTGTAATCTTCTGTCCCATTACCCAGTTCGGATGCTTCAGCGTATCCTCCAGAGTCACCTTCTCCAGATCTGCTGTTTTCTTTCCGCGGAAAGGACCGCCGGATGCAGTGATGAGCAGTTTATGTATCTGCTCTCTTTTCTCTCCATGAAGTGCCTGGAAAATAGCACTGTGCTCGCTGTCTACAGGCAGGATCTGCACACCGAACTGCTTTGCCAACGGCATGATCAGATGTCCGGCTGTTACCAGTGTTTCCTTATTTGCCAGAGCAATATCCTTACCTGCAAGGATTGCTTCCATAGTTGGTCTGATTCCTATCATTCCTACGATAGCGGTCACCAGAATGTCTGATTCTTCCATTCTGGCAAGTTCGATAAGACCACCCATCTGGCTTACGATTTTTACATCCAGATCCTGCACACGTACTGCCAGATCTCTGGCTGCCTCTTCTTTCCAGACTGCAACAAGTCTGGGATGAAATTCACGTATCTGCTTCTCCAGCATTTCTACATTGCTGCCTGCTGCAAGACCAACTACTTCCAGGTCATCATTTGCACGTACCACATCCAGTGTCTGTGTTCCGATCGAACCTGTAGAACCTAAGACTGCTACTTTTTTCATCTTGTACCTCATTTCAATACTTATACAACAATTTTATAAAATTACTTCTGACCTGACAGTTCTCATATCAGAAAATACTGTAAACATGTATATCAGAAGAATATATGCTCCGTTAGAGCGCGTCTGAAAAAGGCTTTCTGCAAGATGTGCGTCACAATTTGTGGGATATTTTGCCCGGATGAGGGCGCCGTAGCGGGCTACGGCAACTGAATTCGGGTGAAATATCCCGCAAAGTGGGGCGTGCAGATTGCGGGAATGATTTTTCAGACACGCTCTAGATCTCAATCATCACAAGAGAAAGGAAATAAATAACCGGTGCTGTGAAGATCACACTGTCGAATCTGTCAAGGATTCCTCCATGTCCCGGAATTAATTTTCCATAATCTTTAATCCCCTGATTTCTCTTGATCGCAGATGCAGCCAGATCGCCTACCATGGAGATCAGCGCTCCGATTGCACAGATCACAGCATATTCCAGCATCGGTCCCTGAGTGGCTGCTGCATAGATCACACCAAGAAGTGCAGCTCCTGCCACACCACCCACAGCTCCCTCCACAGATTTCTTAGGGCTGAGGACAGGTGCCATTTTATGTTTACCGATCAGCATTCCCACACAATATGCGCAGGTATCACATCCCCATGAGCACAGAAAGATCAGCCATACGTGGAACTTTCCACCGGGAAGCTCTCTGGTAAGATAAATAAACGACAGCATAACTGCCACATACACAATACCAAACAGTGCAGGCATTACCTGCCCTGCCTCATAGGTTGGATAAGTGAACACGTATACAAACATGAGCAGCACAAGTCCGAAAATGATTGCCAGCACTCCATACCTCTCAAAATCAAGCAGTACTGCCAGATAATATAATACTGCGCCTAAATAGCCTGCTGCTGCCAGCAGATTTATCTTCTCATCCTGCACCTTCATTGCTCTGTACAATTCTCTCATTCCAATGAGAGAAACCGCAAGAAGTGTGAAAAACAGCACATAATCACCGCTGATGATAGTAGCAAGCGCAATAATCACAAGCAGGATTCCGCTTAAGAGTCTTGTCTTAAACATTCTTTACTCCTCCTTAACTCCGCCGTATCTTCTGTCTCTCTGATTATATTTCTCAATAGCCTTAATCAACTCTGCTTTATTAAAATCCGGCCATGCCACATCTGTGAAATAAAATTCTGTATAAGCCATCTGCCATAACAGAAAATTGGAAAGTCTCAATTCACCGCTTGTGCGGATCATCAGATCCGGATCAGGGATTCCTGCCGTATCCAGGTAATTGTCAAAAACATGCTCATCAATTTCTTCCGGCTTTACTTTTCCATCTGCAGCATCCTGAGCAAGTTTGCGGATACCTCTTATGATCTCATCTCTGCTGCCGTAGTTTAATGCAATCTGGAAATAGATTTCATCATATTTCTGAGAATATTGTTCCAGACGTGCAATACTTTCCTGAATATCCTGATCAAATGCCGAAACCTCTCCGATCACCCGGACACGCATTTTGTTCTTATCTGCCAGTTTAATACATTTTTTCAGATAACTTCGGAACAGTTTCATCAGACCGTCCACCTCATCTTTGGAACGTTTCCAGTTCTCTGTGGAAAAAGCATATACAGTCACATATTTAACTCCCAGCTCCTTCATATAGTCACAGACTGTTTCCAGATTTGCACAGCCCTTCACATGTCCGTAGCTTCTGGGCATTCCCTTTGCCTTCGCCCAGCGTCCATTACCATCCAGAATAATGGCAATATGATTTGGTACATTCATACTCTTGTTTCCTTTTCTTATCCTGTTATTCCTTTAACCTTACTGTCTCATCATAATGAACCGCAGTTTCCGGTCCATTATCTCATTCAGATAAAAAGAGAGCCCGCATTCATGGAGCTCTCCTTTTCGTTTCCCTTATACGGTCATGATTTCTTTGCTCTTTGCATCCACTGCCGCATCAACTTCTTTGATATATTTATCTGTTCTCTTCTGGATTTTCTCCTCAAGTTCTTTAATCTCATCCTCAGATACATCCTGTTTTGCAAGTTTCTTAAATGCATCATTTGCATCACGACGAATGTTGCGGACTGCTACTTTGGCTGCTTCGCCTTTTTTCTTGACATCTTTAACCAGTTCCTTACGGCGTTCCTCTGTAAGTTCCGGGAATACAAGGCGGATTACTTTACCATCGTTGCTTGGATTTAATCCAAGGTCAGAGGTAAGGATTGCTTTCTCAATTCCTTTGATCAGGCTGCTTTCCCATGGCTGGATCTGGATCATACGAGCTTCCGGGACAGTGATATTTGCCACCTGCTGAAGAGGTGTCGGAGCTCCGTAATAATCTACGGCGAGTTTGTCAAGGATATGCGGGTTCGCACGTCCTGCACGAATTGTAACCAGTTCGCTCTCAAGGCTTGCCAATGTCTTTTTCATCTTCTCTTCATATTTCTGAATTCTCTCATCCATTAGGTTCGTCTCCCTCTTTTTATAGTTTTTATATTACACTTTCTCTGTAAACTGACTTATAAGCCTTACTTATACAGTAACCTTAGTTCCGACAAATTTGCCATGTACTGCATTGATGATGCTGTCTTTTTCATCCAGTGCAAATACCAGCATCGGCATCTTCTGTTCCATACACATGATCGATGCTGTCAGATCCATAGCTGCCAGTTTCTTTGCAACTACTTCTTCAATGGAAATTTCATCATATTTTACTGCATTCGGGTTTGTCTTCGGATCACTGTCATAAATTCCGTCAACAGCTTTTGCAAGAAGGATTGCTTCTGCTTCGATTTCTACTGCGCGAAGTACAGTGGCTGTATCTGTGGAGAAGTAAGGATGTCCTGTACCGCCTGCAAAGAATACGATCTTGCCCTGTGCAAAGCTTGCTTCCACTGCATCCTTAGAGTAAAGGCTTGTAAATGCACCGCATACAAATGGTGTAAAGATTTCTGTCTTTAATCCAAGGTATCTGCAGATATCAGATACATAAATACAGTTCATAACTGTTGCAAGCATACCAATCTGATCAGCCTTATTCCTGTCGATAGTCTCACTGGTGCGTCCTCTCCAGAAATTACCTCCGCCGATCACGATGCCGATTTCCAGTCCTTCCTCAGCAATTGTCCTGATCTGCTTTGCAACTTCAATAACAGTCGCCTCGTCAAATCCGGTCTTCTTCTCACCGGCAAGGGCTTCACCGCTTAATTTTAATAATACACGTTTCATAGTAACTGTCTCCTGAAATTAATTTTATCGCAGGTAACAGAGGATCGGAATACCTCCTCTGTTACATTCGTAGTTCTATTCTACCATATTCCGGCAACAATTTCATTACCATTTTCATCAACTGTTGTAGAAACTGTGAAATTGCTGTAATAATGGAATCCTGTTTTACCTGTCTCAGGATCATCCTCATAGCTGCTGCCCTGTGGAGAACCGCATGCGCCTTCCAGTGCATCCAGAGACTGACCGATATACTGTTCTGCTGTGGAAATCATATCGCCGCCATTTCCCGGATCATCGTTACTGCCCGGATCATCATTAGTACCCGGATCGTCTGAGTTTCCCCCATTGCCCGGATCATCTGAACTATCCCCGGTTCCATTGCCACTGTTATTATTCTGATCAGAACTGTTGTTACTATCTGTGGAATCAGAATCATCTGCAGAATTCTTATCACTGTCGTCTGTGGAATCTGATTCAGACTCACTGTCATCTGTAATTCCAAGACGTTCCTTTACCGCATCAAGCGTGGATACTTCTTTTGTTGATGTACCTGTCAGATATTTTGCATATGGGATCGCATCATCATCTGTGCCATCCATACATAACGTAATCTGCGAAATTGTTCCAAGCGGAATATCGCGGAAAAAGCATTCATTCGTGTCCTCATCAGTATATGCAATACGGATATCATAGGAAGCTGTACTCTTGTTGGATGTTGTCTGCGTATCTGATGTCTGTGTACCTGATGTCTGTGTACCTGATGTCTGTGTATTTGCAGTCTGCATATAATATAGTGCCTTGTCCTTATCTGTCAGGGTAAACATTCCATTGATGAGATCATCTCCCCATCCTCCATCCTCGTCTGCATCATAATCCTCACTGTCTTCATCCACATGAGTCCGGATATAGAGTGACTGGATGTCATCCCCTGTATTATTTACAAACACAATCTTAGATGCTGTGGAAGTTTTCTCCCCCATTACATTCTTTATGTCTTCATCTGCTGTCTGCTGCATATCCACCATATCGACTGCCTTGGTTACTTCAGGAGTCGGGGTAGCTGTTACCTCTACAGGTGCTGTCTCTGTTGTCTTTTTCTTACCACATCCGGCAGCTGCCACTGTCATTACCAACAGACCTGCCAGTATTAAATAACGTTTCTTCATAATATATTCCCTCCTGCTATATGGAATATCTTTTTTCTTTTTAACAATGTCATTTTTTCAATTCCCTATTATTGCAGAGTATCGAAAACTTGTCAACTAAGCCTCTGCCGATTTCATACAATTTTAAGACTTTCAGATTTTTAAAATCTCTGCCTGCGGACGCATTCTTATGAAAAAATCACATTTTTCCTACTTCATATTATTGCACAAAAGGAAACGCTCACTGTAATCAGCGGATACTCACCAGAAAGGATGTTACTGTGACTTTCACTCGCAAAAAACACCTCGCGGAATATTACCAGTGAACAGTAACGAAAGGACTACCATGTTGCTCTGGCAGTCCTTTCTCATCTCTTTGTGGTCATATTTAATATATTTCTATTCTGCCAGCTTCATCAGAAGTTCCACGCATTCTTCCTCTGATAAAACCGAAGTATTCAGGCAGATATCATAATTTTCCATTTTTCCCCATTCATGTCCTGTATAAAAGTTATAATAATCTCTTCTCTGACGGTCTTTATATGCAATCCTGTCAAGTGCTTCCTCCTGAGAAATATGCTTATTTTTCTTAATCCGTTTAATACGGTCTTCCATATCAGATGCATAAATATACACGCGAAGCAGCTGATTATCATCCTTCAGAATCTGGTCTGCACATCTTCCCACAAAAATGCATGGACCTTCCTGTGCCAGGCGCTTCACTGTCTCTTTCTGCGCATGAAACATCTTCTCCGGAATCGTCAGGCGTTTTTTATCCTGCGATTCTTCTGACATCATTACTCCGATTGCATAAAGAAGACTGGTCTTGCCTTTAAATTCATTGATGATTTCCTGACTGATTCCATGCCTCTCTGCTTCCTTCGGCAAAAATTTACTGTCGTAACAGGGAACTCCCATTTTTTCTGAAAGCAAAGCTGCAATATATCTTCCACCGCTTCCATACTGTCTGCTGATCGTGATTGTTTTCATAGGGCACCACTCCTTTCAGCTCATCTGCCTGAAAATGAATTGTTATTTTTTTATCTATATGATAGATTATAAGAATTTTCGAATATTTTTGCAATATCCATTAATTTTTTCATAACATTTCACAATTTTGAGCCAAAGGATTTAGTAATATTATCAATATAGATTCTTAACCTTAAATTCACGCTCTGCTTCTCTTCTCTGGTCTTTCTTTGCGATATCCTGTCTCTTGTCATAAAGTTTCTTGCCTCGAGCCATTCCAATTTCCACTTTTACCAGACTGTCTTTGAAATAAACTTTCAGAGGTACTAAAGTTAACCCTTTTTCTTTGAGCTTTGCTTCAATCTTATTGATCTCATATCTGTGAAGCAGAAGCTTACGGATTCTCAACGGGTCTTTGTTGAAAATATTGCCTTTTTCATAAGGGCTGATATGCATTCCGTAGATGTAAACCTCTCCGTTCTCTACACGGATAAAGGATTCCTTGATGCTGCATTTGCCCATACGCAGGGATTTTACTTCTGTTCCTGCAAGGGCAATACCGGCTTCATAAGTATCTTCTATAAAATAATCATGAAATGCCTTTTTATTATTGGCAATCAGCTTCATTCCTTTTTTCTTTGCCATAATATCCTCCAAGCCATTTTTATTTAATTCTCTTCTTCATCATTCCAGATATCAGCAACCAGCTCAAAATCTACTGTTTTGAGCATTTTATCTGCATCTGCCACACGGACACAGACTTTATCTCCCAATTTGTAGACTTTCTTTGTCATCTCTCCGCGGAGTTCGTAGGTTTCCTGGTCGAAGATATAGTAGTCATCCCGCAGAGTGTTGACATGTACCAGACCTTCTACTGTATTTGGGAGTTCTACGTAAAGCCCCCATCCGGTAACGCCTGAGATAATTCCCTCGAATTCCTCTCCCAGATGGTAGGACATATATTCTGCTTTCTTCAGCTTGTCTGATTCACGTTCTGCCTCATCTGCACGGCGTTCACATACACTGGACTGTCTCGCAACTTCATCAAGGATTTCAGCATAGTGTTCGGTTCTGCCTTCACGCATCAGTCTGCCTCGTAAGTTATCCTTAATGATCCTGTGGATCTGCAGATCAGGGTATCTTCTGATCGGAGATGTAAAATGGCAGTAATATTTTGCTGCCAGTCCAAAGTGACCGCTGCATTCTGTTGTATATTTCGCCTGTTTCATGGAACGCAGCACCAGACGGCTGATCATTGCTTCATTCGGAAGCCCTTCGATACTTTCGATGATTTGCTGAATTTCTTTTGGAGTGATCTCTTCTTTTGCTTTCTGAATCTTCACACCCTGATTGTGAAGTAATGTCAGAAGACTCTCCACTTTCTCCGGATCCGGATTATCATGGGTTCTGTATACAAACGGAATCTCTTCTGTGCAGTATTCCTGTGCCACAGTCTCATTTGCCATCAGCATGAAATCTTCAATGATTTTGGTTGCCACATTTGCTTCATATGGCTTAACATCGATTGCTTTTCCTGCTGCATTAAGAATAATCTTGCTCTCCGGAAAATCAAAGTCAATGGAACCCCTGTGATGACGGCTGTTTCGTAAGATTCCGGACAGTTCTTTCATCATAAAGAACATCGGGATAAGTGCCTCATACCGTTTCTTTGCTTCTTCGTCTGTGTCCTCAAGAATATTCTTTACATCAGTATAGCACATTCTCTCATTTACGTTAATCACTGTTTCCGCGATCTGATGGGAAACTACCTTACCCTTTTCGTTAATGTCCATCAGGCAGCTCAACGCCAGTCTGTCCTCTCCCTGATTCAGAGAACAGATTCCATTGGAAAGACGTTCCGGCAACATTGGCACAACGCGGTCTGCCAGATAAACACTGGTTCCACGTTTCAGTGCTTCCCTGTCCAGAGCACTGTTGTACTGTACATAGTTGCTTACATCTGCGATATGGACTCCCAGATGGTAAATGTCCCCCTCTTTTGTCAGGGAAATCGCATCATCCAGGTCTTTGGCATCTTCGCCATCAATAGTGACTGTCTGCAGATGTCTCAGATCCAGTCTTCCATCTCTGTCTGCATCCAGCACATGATCCGGAACACGCTGAGCCTGCTTCATTACTTTCTCAGGAAATTCACTTGGGATTCCGAAGCTCTTGACGATTGCCAGGATATCTGTACCCGGTGTTCGGATATTTCCCAGATTCTCCTTAATTTTTCCTTCAGGATTCTTATTTCCGGAGCCATAATCTGTAATCACCACGATTACTTTATCACCATTTTTTATTCCTGCCGCTTCTTTTCTCGGAATGAAGATATCTTTGGAAAATTTCGGATTATCACTGATCACAAAACCGAAATCCCGATTTAACTGATAAGTTCCTACAATTTCAGGCATACCACGCTCCAGAACCTTCACAACTACGCCTTCCTGGCGTTTTCCCTCTTTTTTGTCATTTCTGATGATGATCCTTACTTTATCCTGATGCATAGCTGTTCCTGTATCACTTTCAGGAATAAAGATATCCTCATCCTGCCCTTCAATTTCTACGAAGCCGAAACCTTTGGGATGTCCGATGAAGGTTCCCTCAGCCTGGATTCCCTCCGGCTGCTCTTTTTTATTTTTATCTTTTTTATTTTTATCTTTCTTCTTTCTGCCATACTCTGATCCGTATTCTTCTCTTCGGTCATCGTAATAACGGTCATCTTTTTTCTTTTTCCATTTTCCTTTGACCTTTTCATATCTGCCCTTGCGGTCTACAGATACCTTTCCTTCCTCGCAAAGTTCGTCCAGAACATCATACAGCTCTCTTTTCTCTTCTTTTGAAAGTCTCAGAAGAGAAGAAATCTCGCGGAGTCTCATTGGCTGATAAATAGGATCTCCCATCAGTTCCAGGATAAACTTTTTTCTTCTGTCCATATCTTTTTTACTCATATTACTCCTCACAGCCTCCGCAGAGGACTTTTATCTGATTCAGCTCTTTATGACACAAAAAACACTCTTGCACATAACAAGAGTGTTTCAAATTTCTTTTCTGATTAACCAAGCATATTTAATGCTACAGAAATTACAAAAAATAAAATTCCCATAATAGTGGTTGCCTTAACAAGTCCGCCCTCCATGGAACGACCTTTGTTCTTACCCCAGTATGTTTCTGCTGCTCCGGCGATAGCACCAAGTCCCTGCTGCTTACCTTCCTGCATAAGAACTACTACTGTAAGAGCGATGCAATCTATTATGAAAATGACACTCAGAATGATCTTAATAATCTGCACTTCGTTACACCTCCTAATCAACTGAGTTTCATTGTAACATAGCCGGATGGGGATTTCAACCACAATTCAGAGTTTTTGTCAGGTTTCTTAACAATTTTTTTCATTTTCTTTAAAAGGATTTTCATACACTGCCAGTTCTCCCAATGCCTCATGGATACGAAGAAGCTGATTATATTTGGCATTTCGGTCCGAACGGCAGGGTGCACCTGTCTTAATCTGGCCGGCACCTGTGGCAACTGCCAGATCTGCGATAAATGAATCTTCCGATTCTCCTGATCTGTGAGAAATTACTGTCCTGTATCCCGCTTTCTGTGCCATTTCCACTGCATCCAATGCTTCTGAAAGTGTTCCTATCTGGTTTAATTTTATCAGAATGGCATTTGCCGCTCCCAGTTTGATACCACATGCAAGACGTTTGATATTCGTGACAAACAGATCATCACCTACGAGCTGTATTTTGTCTCCCAGTCTTTTTGTCATCTGTTTCCAGCCTTCCCAGTCATCTTCCTCAAGTCCATCTTCAATGGAAACAATCGGGAACTTCTCTGCAAGTTTTTCATAATATTCTATCATCTCGCCGGAATCCCTGAGAACTTCTTCCCCTTTCATTTTTCCTTCTCCGGGGAAAACATAAACGCCTCTTTCTTCATCGTACAGTTCACTTGCCGCAGCATCAATTGCAATGCTGATATCCTTTCCGGGTTCATACCCTGCCTTTTTTACTGCTTCCAGAATCACTTCCAGGACGCTTTCTGAATCGGAAAGATCCGGTGCGAAACCTCCCTCATCTCCGACTGCTGTTGACAGACCTTTTTGTTTCAGGATAATTCTGAGAAACTGGTATACTTCCGCACACATTCGAATCGCCTGCTCCATATTTTCCGCTCCCGTCGGCATAATCATGAATTCCTGTAAATCCACCGTATTGTCAGCGTGACGTCCCCCATTTAAGATATTCATCATCGGTACAGGCATCTGTCTGGTATGGCAGCCGCCAAGATACTGATATAAAGGAACGCGAAGAGCTGCTGCTGCCGCCCTTGCTACTGCCAGGGATACTCCCAGTGCCGCATTTGCCCCTACATTACTTTTATTGTCTGTGCCGTCTGTTTCTATGATTTTTTTATCAATATAGGACTGATCCAGAGCATTTTCTCCAAGAATTGCTTCTGCCAGCTTTGTATTTACATTCTCCACTGCTTTGCGGACACCAAGTCCGGTGTAGCAACCTTTTTCTCCGTCACGAAGCTCCACTGCCTCGAACTTTCCTGTAGAAGCTCCCGAAGGGACGATTGCCCTTCCCGTATATCCATTTATCCCGATCACACCTTCTCCTACTGTTACTTCTACTTCCACTGTAGGATTTCCTCTGGAATCAAGTACCTGTCTTGCATGAACCCTTCTTACAGGCAGATAACGTAACATATTAGAACCTCCTGATCATTTTAATAAACCGATAACTGTTCCATATTTTCACAGTTAAACCTCAAGTACAGCGTTTCGTAAATAACTATACCAATCGCGTAGGATGCGGATTCGAGTGTGCTGGTATAAAAACGCAGGCGTAGCGGGCTACGCTGAGGCTTTTAGACCTGTGCAATCGGATTCGCAGACAAGTGAGTGGTATAGTTATTTCGAAAACGATGTACTAGTCAAAATACGTCACTGAGAACGGTGTGAACAGTAACGTAATTTGACTTGTATATCTTTACAACCATATTTTTACCCAATATGGTTCCGGCTATGCATTGTCTATATCCATTATTATTTTCAGAATATTTTATCAATACAAATAATTTTAATATTATCTTTTAAATATTTTTGTAAATTTTCTATTTTCATTCTTGACATTTCATTCTTTATCTGTTATATTAAGTTCATAAAACAAAAGGGATTACGAAAAACAAAAAAGTAAAGGAGTGAGACCACCGAAAACATAATCTTTTCTTCATAATTTAAGAAAGCGAGGTACAGACCACCAGAATAGCAAAGTTTCAAATTCATGACTTATAAGAAAGGCAGGTACGGACCACCAAGAACTTAAGCTTTTAAATCCAACTAAGTTTTATAAGTAGTTCCTATCAAACAAGGAAGGTACAGTCCAATGGAAACCTAACGATTTATCTTATTTTGAACGTAACAGTTAAACATTCTAAAGAAGGTACGGTCCAATGGAAATTTAATGATTTACTTTATTTTTAAAGTGACATTCAATCAAAATAAGGAAGGTACAGTCCAATGAAACGTTAACGATTTACCCTATTATAAAACGTAACCGTTCATTTACATGAAGAAGGTACAGTCCAATGAAAACTTAACGATTTACCCTATGAAACTATAAAAGGAAGGTACAGACCAATGGGACAGTAAGTTGAACCGTTAATTTCATAATTCAAATTCATACAATTTCATAATTTATTTTACAGAAAGTGAGGTATCATCCCTTGGATACAGAATCTTAACAGGAGCCACGATGAAATATAAATCTGTGGCTCTTTTATTTGTCATTCAGCTTCTATAGTTCCCCTCTTTCTCATATATTAAACTAATATCATTCCGTTCTGAGGTTAATACTCTCTATGCATCTCAAATACATATCTTCCACTCGGATTTTCTCTTCCAGATTTACCAAGATTTTTCTTCTTTTCTGTGCTTGTGCATTTATAGGTTCCTCTATAGGAAAAATCGTATCGCACAACACTGCCAGACAGACTGCTGCTTCTGCCCAAAGTTCCAACTGGGGACTCAGTTTTCAGGAAGAAGGCAAACGTCCTGTTGGAAATGCAACGATAGAAGAACTGGCTCAGTACAATGCCTTTTTTGCTGAAGATACCGAAGAAAAGAAAATCTATCTCACCTTTGACGCAGGCTTTGAAAATGGAAATACTCCTGCTATTTTGGATGCACTGAAAAAACATCAGGCACCTGCTACATTTTTTGTGGTTGGAAATTTCATTTCGGAAAACAAAGATCTGATCAAACGAATGGAAACGGAAGGGCATATTGTCGGCAATCATACTATGACGCACCCGGATATGTCAAAAATTTCCACAAAAGAATCTTTTCAGAAAGAATTATCCGATGTAGAAAAAATTTACAGGGAAATTACAGGAAAAGAAATGACAAAATTTTACCGCCCCCCACAGGGCATCTACAGTACACAGAATCTGTCTATGGCCAGAGAACTGGGATATCACACATTTTTCTGGAGCCTTGCCTATGTAGACTGGTACCAGGATAACCAGCCAGATCCGCAGGAAGCTATTGCAAAACTGACGAAACGGATTCATCCGGGAGCTATTGTACTGCTGCACAGCACCTCTTCCACTAATGCACAGATTCTGGATGAACTGTTGGATAAATGGGAAGAGATGGGATATTCCTTTCATTCTCTGAATGAATTATGATCATTTAACATTTTCCGATACTGTTCACACACCACTATCCCGCGAGGTGTTTTGGCATGAATATGCCAAAATC